>Ga0233426_10000260_pt1 | contig 59339 bp, 53 predicted proteins | sample SI_118_April2016_6_FD_179875 | JGI IMG/M metagenome (GOLD analysis project Ga0233426, IMG submission 179875) | Seawater microbial communities from Saanich Inlet, British Columbia, Canada - SI_118_April2016_10_MG | ecosystem: Environmental > Aquatic > Marine > Inlet | place: Canada: British... | reverse complement strand
AGCGCGGGCATCATTTCTGCCCCCATCGCATTGCGTTTTTCAGGACGGTTCAGCGTCAGCGTTGCCACATGATCCGTTACACTGCACAGCAATTCCTGCGTGCCTGTATCTATGTCGCGTGTCATTAAATATCTCCCCAATGTTTCATCGCAGCGGTCGCAATCGGCCCACCCCATTCTTGCACAAAATGCCCCCCATCCGCGATTTTCATCGGTTCAGGGCAGCCTTTAATTACATTTTTCAACCATTCCATCACAGGCGGCCCCAGCACGGGATCTTGCATGCCAATGGCCATAAAGCTCTCGCCAGCCCAGTCATTTTGATAGAACTGCACGGCTGCTTTGGAATGCTCGACGCCTTCCATTTCAGGGTCGGTCATCACCATATCTGGGAACCGACGAACCCCTGCTTTAAATGTGATATCAGGGAAGGGCGCACCGTAGGCGGCTGCTTCACTTTCCGTCAAAATCGGGGTGGCCCGCGCCATTAGTGCCGCGATATCCATGTCTGGATTGGACTTGTTATACGCGCGCCAATCACTGAACCCTTTGCCCGCAGGCGTGCCAATCGCGATGGCCGTGTTCATGATCAAAAGCCGTGAAATCCGATCAGGCATCACGTGGGGCAGGGTCAGGCCCAGCACACCGCCCCAATCTTGCACGACCAGTGTAATATTCTTCAAATCTAACTGTTTAATGAATGCAATCATCATGTCGCGGTGGAAATTATAGGTGTAAACATCGTCGCCCGTCGGCTTATCAGATCGCCCAAACCCCAGCCAATCAGGCGCAATAACTCGCGCCCCAGACGCGGTAAATTCAGGGATCATTTTGCGATACAAAAACGCCCAAGACGGCTGCCCGTGCAGGCATAAAAACACACGATCCGCATCTTTCGGGCCCTCATCGACGTAATGCACGCGCAGGCCCCCGTAGCCCGCCAAATCCTCCACATAATTGGGGGCAAAATCCCAATCAGGCAGGTTTTCAAATCGTGCATCAGGGGTGCGGACAGCATCCATCGGGCATCTCCAGTTTGACGGCAACAGGCATCTGTGAAAAGCCTAGGGACAGATACGCAAACCTGTCAATCAAAGGCCAGCTACGACGTGGCGGCACGTAAGGTAAAGAATGACCAAAGAATACCACCAACACCGTTTCGAAGTCCCCAAGGGTGCTGTCGACGTGATTTTCATCCGCCATGGCGAAACAATTCCCGCTGTTGCAGGCGTCAGTTTCCCGATGAAAGACGGCCACGGCGATCCGCAATTACACGAACGCGGCGAGGCTCAAGCCATTGCCGTAGGGGAGCGTCTAAAAGACGAGCATTTTGATGCGCTTTACGTCACATCGCTGCGTCGCACGCACCAAACCATGGCCCCACTGGCCGCGCATAAAGCTATGACACCGATTATCGAGCCTGACCTGCGCGAAATCTGCCTTGGGGATTGGGACGGCGGGTTGTACCGCATCAAATCAGCCGAGGGCGCGCCAGAGTTTATGAAAGCCAAAGCCGAGCACGAATGGGGCCATATCCCGGGCGCAGAAACCACCGCGCAACTTCACGAACGGGTCGAACGCGGCCTCTGGCGCTTGCTAGAAAATCACGCCGACCAACGCATTGCCTTTGTGGTGCACGGCGGCGTCATCGGCGCAATCATGTCCATCGCCACAGGCTGCAAACCCTTCGGCCTGATCGGCGCAAGCAACGGCTCGATCCACAATGTAGTGCTGACGAAAGATCGGTTTTTCGTGAGGTCGTTTAATGATTGCAATCATTTATAGGCGATAACGGGCGATCCAAAGGATCGCCCCAAACCGACAGGATCTTTGCAAAGCAAAGTCCGAGAGGCTTAAATGTTTACCGCTCCCCCATCTAAAAGAGCGGTAAAAACTCCTACCCCACCTCAATCACAACCTTGCCCAGAACCTTCCGATCCTCCAACATCTTCAACGCATCGCCTGCATCCTCCAACGCGAAACTCGCGGAAATCTGTGGCTTAATCAAACCCTTACCCCACCAATCAAACAGCTCGGCCATATTCGCTTTATGCACTTCTGGCTCCATCCGCGTGAACGCGCCCCAGAACACGCCAACTACTTGGCAATTCTTCAACAGCGTCAGGTTCAACGGCAGTTTCGGTATCCCCGCAGGAAAACCAATTACCAAAAACCGACCCTCCCACGCCAATGCACGCACTGCAGGTTCGGCGTAATTGCCGCCAACGGCGTCGTACACAACATTCACACCACCAGCGCCCGCCACATCCTTAATCGCACCAGAAAACGCCTTTTGCGCATCGCGGTCCATTTCGCGGGGATAAATGATCGTCTCATCCGCACCCAGCTTTTTACAAAACGCCGCCTTTTCCTCCGACGATACAGCCGCAATCACCTTTGCACCCATCGCTTTGCCCAGCTCAATCGCCGCCGCGCCAACACCGCCAGCGGCTCCAAGAATCAACAGCGTCTCGCCTTTTTGCAACTGTCCCCGCTGTTTTAACGCGTAATGCGACGTGCCATAGGTCAGCAAAAAACAAGACGCCTGATCATACGGCATCGCATCTGGAATGGGGATCACACCCGATTTATGGGCCACAACATGGGTGGCAAATCCGTTAAACCCTGGCACCGCCAACACCCGCTGGCCCACACTCAGATGGGTCACACCGTCACCAACGGCCTCAATATCACCGGCCACTTCACCACCGGGGGCAAACGGGCGTTCGGGCTTCATCTGGTACAAATCACGAATGATCAACGTGTCGGGAAAATTCACGCCAGCGGCCCGCACTCGGATCACAACTTCGCCCTTTTTCGGGGCAGGTGTGTCCACCTCAGTCATTACCAAGGCGTCTGGCCCACCCACTTCAACACTCATCATCGCACGCATATCTGCACTCCCAATTCTAAAATGACGTTACATCACCTAACACGATTGGCGCAGGCCAATGCCTTGTCAACGCAGAAGTGGAATGCAATTCTGCTAGGCGGAACATGACGTAGCGTTGAGAGCGATCTGGGAGGATAGCATGCCATTCGATACAACTGACATGGAAACATTTCGCGGAGAAATCCGCACTTGGCTTGCCGCAAATTGCCCCGCAGGAATGCGCGATGGCGATATGACCCAAGACAGCATTTGCTGGGGCGGCAAAAACTGGGTCTTCGAATCCGACGATCAAAAGACCTGGCTCGAAGTATGCGCCGCCAACGGCCTGACCTGCCCAACTTGGCCTGTGGAATACGGCGGCGGCGGCTTCACCCGCGATCAAGAAAAAATCTGGCTAGAAGAGCTGGAAAACATCGACGCCCGCATGCCACTTCTGTCTTTCGGCATCTGGATGCTTGGCCCAGCCCTGCTGCACTTCGGCTCGCACGAACAAAAACTCCACTACCTTCCACCGATCTGTCGCGGCGAAATCCGCTGGTGCCAAGGCTATTCTGAGCCGGGCGCAGGTTCCGATCTGGCCTCTGTTCAATCCAAAGGTGAAAACAAAGGCGATCACTGGATCGTCAACGGCCAAAAGGTCTGGACCTCCTACGCCGATCAAGCCGACTGGATTTTCGCCCTCATTCGCACAGACGGAGAAGCCGCCAAACACAAAGGCATTTCCTTCCTGCTGTTCGATATGCACGGCGGCGGCGTCACCACACGCCCAATCAAACTGATCTCTGGCGCTTCGCCGTTCTGCGAAACATTCTTTGACGACGTCAAAGTCCCCAAAGAGCAAATCGTCGGCACCGAAAACAAGGGCTGGGATGTTGCAAAATACCTGCTCACCCACGAACGCGAAATGATCTCCTCCTCTGGCTCCAGCCGTGGCGCAGGTCGTGGCCTTGGCAAAGTCCTATCCGATGCAGGCAACGGCGAAATGGATGCCTCCCTTCGCGCCGAAGCAATGGCCTGCGACATCGAGGAAATGGCGGTTGAGTTAACCATCGAACGTTACAAAGACCAAGCCGCAGGCGGGCAGGGCGTTGGCGATGCCTCTGCGATGTTGAAATACGCAGGCACCGAACTCAACAAACGCAAACACGAGCTGTTCATGTCCGCTGGCGGATCAACCGCACTGGCGTGGGACGGCGACATGGGTTCACTGCCCGCTGATTGGCTGCGCACCAAGGCAAACAGCATCGAAGGTGGTACATCAGAAGTGATGTTATCCATCATTTCCAAGCGTGTTTTAGGGCTTCCGGGGTAAATACTATGACAAATTTAACATTAAGCGAAGACGAAGTAATGCTGATCGACAGCGCCCGTGGTTTCCTTGACGGCGCGTCTCCCGTCGCCAAATTCCGCGAATTGCGCGATGCAGGACAGGCGTATAATTCTGACGTTTGGAAGCAAATGGCAGAACTCGGTTGGACAGGCGTTCTGGTTCCAGAAGAACAGGGCGGCATTGATATGGGCCATTCCGCTGCCAATTTATTGGCGCAAGAAATGGGCAAAACGCTGGTTTCCAGCCCCTTCATTTCCACTGCCGTCATGGCTGCCACGGCCCTGCGCCAAGTGGCAGATAACCCACGCGCCGCCGAAGCTCTCGGCCAAATTGCATCAGGCGATGTAACCTACGGCCTCGCGATTGACGAAGGCCCAAAACACAATCCTGCCAACACGCAAATGGCCGCCAAACGGGTCGGCAACGGGTTTGAACTCACGGGCGATAAAACCTTTGTCGTGGACGGCGCAAACGCGGATCGTTTGCTGGTGCTCGCCAAAACCGAAGACGGCCTCACCCTGTTCGATATCCCAGCGGATCGCGCAGGCATTACCCGCACCGCCCAAAACATGATCGACGCACGCGACAGTGCCGCCATCAATTTTGCTGGGGTCGAGGCCACAGGCGAAGATATCGTCGGTACCGTCGATAACGCGATGGATGTGCTGAAACCCGCGTTGCAAGCAGGCCAAGCAGCCCTTGCAGCCGAAATGGTCGGCCTGTCATCAGGCGCATTCGGGATGACCGTCGATTACCTCAAAGAACGCAAACAATTCGGCATTCTCATCGGCCAATTCCAATCGCTGCAACACCGCGCCGCGCATCTTTGGTCCGAAATAGAGGTCACATCATCGACCATCCTGAACGCAGGTCGGATGCTGGACGAGGACCCAGAAAACGCCGAACTCTCTGTGTCACTCGCCAAAGCACGGGGCGCACAAACCGCAAAATTGGCGGTGATGGAAGGCGTGCAAATGCACGGCGGCATCGGTATGACAGACGCATTCGACATGGGTTTCTTCATGAAACGCGCCCGCGTCGCACAAGAATGGCTCGGCGATTACGGCTACCACGCCGAAAAAATCGCGGCTGCGAAAGGATATTAATCAATGACAATCAATTTTAACGGCAAAGTCGCCATCGTCACTGGCGCGGGCATCGGCCTTGGGCGCGAACACGCGCTGGGCCTTGCAAAACGCGGCGCAAAAGTTGTGGTCAACGATCTGGGCGTCTCCCAAGACGGGCAGGGTAAATCCTCCTCCGCTGCAGATGCGGTGGTTGCCGAAATCATCGCACTGGGCGGTGAAGCCTTCGCCCACGGCGCAGATGTTTCATCGGAGACCGACGTCAAAGACATGGTCGCACAAACCATGGAAAAATGGGGCCGCATCGACATCCTCATCAACAACGCAGGCATCCTGCGCGACAAAACATTCTCAAAAATGACGCTGGACGACTTCAAAAAGGTCGTCGATGTGCACCTCATCGGCACGGCAACCGTCACCCACACCGTCTGGCCAATCATGCGCGAACAGGGCTACGGTCGCATCGTGCTCACCGCCTCTTCCTCTGGTCTTTACGGCAATTTCGGCCAATCCAACTATGGTGCAGCCAAAGCCGCGATGATGGGCCTGATGAACGTTCTGCACCTAGAAGGCGCGCGCGACAATATCCGCGTCAACGTCCTTGCGCCCACCGCCACAACCCGCATGACCGAGGAGCTGTTTTCCCCCGAAGTCGGCGAACTGCTCGATCCCGCCACCATCACCCCAGGTGTGCTTTTCCTCGTCTCCGAGGACGCCCCATCGCGCGTCATCATGGGCGCAGGGGGCGGTAGTTTCGCACAAACCCGCGTCTATGAAACCAAAGGTATCACACTGGCGGGCGACGACATTACCCCCGAAAATGTGGCGGCCCAATGGGCGCAAGTCACCGATCCAACCGATCAAGAAATGCTAACCCAAGCCTTTGAACAAACAGGTAAATACGCCAAGAACGCCGCCGATATGGCTGGCATCAAACTCGAAAAGTAAAGGAATATATCATGCGTGACGCAGTCATCGTTTCAACAGCAAGAACTCCAATCGGCAAAGCCTATCGTGGCGCTTTTAACGCAACAGGGGGCCAACAATTGGCCGGCCACGCCATCCATCACGCCGTCGCACGCGCTGGCATTGAAGGCCATGAAGTAGACGACGTCATCATGGGCGCGGCCCTGCAACAAGGCTCCACCGGCACCAACATCGCACGCCAAGCCGCCGTTCGCGCGGGCCTCGGCATCACTGCACCGGGCATGTCGCTTGATCGTCAATGCGCATCCGGCATGATGGCCATCGCAACAGCTGCAAAACAGGTTATCACCGACAATATGGACATCGTCATCGGCGGCGGCGTTGAATCCGTTTCCACCGTCCAAGGCCCCAAAATGTTCGTCGAAGGCGACCCGTGGTTCAAGGAAAACCAGCCAGACATGTACATGTCGATGCTGGAAACCGCTGAAACCGTAGCCGCCCGTTATGGCGTGTCGCGCGAAGCTCAGGATGCTTACGCTGCACAATCCCAAGATCGCACACATGCCGCCCAACAAGCGGGCAAATTCGACGATGAAATCGTGCCTTTGACCTCCATCATGAAGGTGATGAACAAAGAGACCAAAGAAATCACCGAACACGAAGTCACCCTAGAAAAAGACGAAGGCAACCGCCCGGGCACAACGGCTGAATCCCTTGGCGGCCTACAGCCCGTTTTCAAAGACGGTCTTGTGATTAAAGAAGGCAAATTCATCACCGCTGGTAACGCAAGCCAACTGTCAGACGGCGCATCTGCATCCGTTGTGATGGAAGCAAAAGTCGCTGAAAAGAAGGGCCTGCAACCCCTTGGCCGTTACGTCGGCATGATGGCCGCTGGCCTTGCACCCGATGAAATGGGCATCGGTCCAATCTACGCCGTGCCAAAACTGCTCAAGGCGCACGGCCTCAAGGTAGAAGACATCGGCCTGTGGGAATTCAACGAAGCCTTCGCCGTCCAAGTCCTTCATTCTGCGAACACAATCGGCATCCCGAACGAGCTGATGAACGTGAACGGCGGCGCAATTTCCATCGGCCACCCCTACGGCATGTCAGGGGCGCGCATGGTTGGCCACGCGCTGATCGAGGGCAAACGTCGCGGCGCAAAATACGTAGTCTGCACCATGTGTGTCGGCGGCGGCATGGGCGCAGCTGGATTGTTTGAAGTCCTATAACGAAACAAAGTTTCGTGCAGCGGTGATGCCAAACACCACCGCTGCACGGCCGCTTTTTGCTCGCAAAACGCGAGAGTATTAACACTCGCCAATGCCAAAATATTTTAGAAAGAACACGCCAAAATGACCCGCCCTTGGAACGCCACTCACCCCGACGCTCACCTGCCCAAAGCCCTACAAGGCCTGCGCATCCCCGCTGTCGGTTCGCCGCTGTTCATCATCTCGGTGCCCGCACTGGTGATTGCGCAGTGCAAATCAGGCATCATCGGCTCTTTCCCCGCTCTGAACGCCCGCGAAGGCGAGGGCGAACACCCGCTTCTCGACACGTGGCTTTCGCAAATCGACGAAGAATTGGACCGCCACAACCAAGCCAATCCAGACACCCCCGCCGCTCCGTTTGCGGTAAACCAAATCGTTCACCGCTCCAACGCGCGCCTTGAACGCGACATCGAAATTTGTGTCCGCCACAAAGTCCCCGTCTGGATCACATCTCTTGGCGCACGGGTCGAAGTTAACGAAGCTGCCCATTCCTGCGGCGGCATCGTTTTGCACGACATTATCAACAACTTCTTTGCCAAAAAGGCGATTGAAAAAGGCGCGGACGGCTTGATCGCTGTCGCCGCTGGCGCAGGGGGCCACGCAGGGCCACAATCGCCCTTCGCGCTCATCCAAGAAATTCGCGAATGGTTCAATGGCCCACTGCTGTTGTCAGGCTCGATTGCCACGGGCCAAGCCGTGCTTGCAGCCCAAGCAATGGGCGCAGATATGGGCTACATCGGGTCGCCTTTCATTGCGACCGAAGAAGCAAACGCGATGCAAGGCTACAAGGACGCAATCGTTGATGGCACAGCCGCCGATATCGTCACCTCCAGCTTGTTCACGGGCGTTTCTGGCAACTATTTGCGCCCTTCGATCGAGGCCGCAGGCATGGACCCGGACAACCTGCCGTCCGCAGACAGCAAGTCGATGAATTTCGGTGATGGATCAAGCAAACCAAAGGCTTGGAAAGAAATTTGGGGCGCTGGGCAAGGCATTGGCGCGGTGAAATCCGTGGAACCCGCCGCCGCACTGGTGGATCGCATCGCGGCTGAATATCACGCAGCGCTCGCTAAACTTTCGGGAGCATAAACGTGGCCGAACTCATCATCATTCGCCACGGCCAAGCCTCTTTTGGGGCGGCGAATTATGATAAATTATCTGACCTTGGCCATGTGCAATCAGGGCTGGTGGGGCAGGCGCTCAAAACACGCGGCTGGACGCCTGATCGCATCGTGATTGGCGGCCAAGTGCGCCACCGCGAAACGCTCAACGGGATCGGTTTCAGCGACGCCGAAGTGGACGCAGGATTTAACGAATACGATTTCCACGATCTGTTGGTCGCACGCTACGACGGCGATGTGCCAAACCTTGTCCTTGGGGATCGCAAAACCCACTTTCGCACCCTGCGCGAAACCGTATTTGAATGGCAGGCGGGTGGTCTGCCAAACGCGGCTGAAAGCTGGCTCGATTTCACCACCCGCATCGAAAACGCAGTCACACACGCCACGCGCGACGGCGCTGAACGCATCCTTGTGGTTTCATCAGGGGGCGTAATCGGCCAAATCACCGCAGACACAGTAGGTGGCCCTGCAAAAATGATGATGACCTTGAATTTGCAGATAAAAAACACGGCCATTAACAAGTTCATCGTTTCTGGAGCCAAACGCTTTTTGCACGAATTCAACGCCACGCCGCATCTGGACACACCTGAAAATGGCGATAAGCTGACCTATAGTTAGGGGACATCATGACCGACACACAAACACTCGACGCAGGCGTCGTTGCAGATTACCTTTGCGACAAAATCGAAGGTTTTTCTGGCCCGATTGAGGTTGAGAAATTCCAAGTCGGTCAGTCAAACCCAACCTTCCTGCTGAAAACCCCCGCCAAAAACTTTGTGCTGCGCCGCAAACCGCCGGGTATTTTGCTAAAATCCGCCCACGCCGTTGATCGCGAATTTCGGGTGCAATCCGCGCTGGCAGGATCAGACGTTCCCGTCGCCAAAATGTACCATTTGTGTGAAGACGACGATGTCATCGGCTCGATGTTTTACGTCATGGATCACGTGAACGGGCGCAATCACACGATGCCGACCATGCCAGATGAAGACAACGCCATGCGCACGGGCGTGATTGGCGAAATGAACCGCGTGCTTGCTGCGCTGCACGATGTAAATATCGACGCGGTTGGCCTGTCTGATTACGGCCCACCCGGCAATTATTTTGAACGCCAAATCGGGCGTTGGTCCAAGCAATACCGCGCCTCTGAAACCGATAATGTGCCTGCGATGAACAGCCTCATGTCGATGCTCGCTGAACAAATGCCCGCAGATGACGGCCAACGCACATTGGTGCACGGCGATTACCGCATCGACAACATGATGTTTGCCAAAGACGGCCCAGAATGCCTCGCGGTTTTGGATTGGGAACTCAGCACAACAGGCCACCCCTACGCCGACCTCGCGGCCGTGATAATGCAGTGGCAAATGCCCTCAACGTCTGAAGGTCGCGGCCTGCAAGGCATTGATCGCGCCGCCCTCGGCCTGCCCACAGATGGCGAATTTATCGGGGCCTATTGCAAACGTCGCGGCATCGGTGAAATCGACAATTTCGGCTTCTACCTCGCGTTCAATTTCTTTCGCATGGCCGCTATTATCCAAGGCGTGTTGAAACGCGCGCTTGATGGCAACGCATCGAACCCAGAACGAGGCAAACAGATGGGCCAATACGTGCCCGTCTTCGCCAATGCGGGCCTGCAAGCCTTGCAAGAAGGATAGCGCAGATGGCCAGCATTCACCTCGTTCCTGATCTTGAAGAAGACAAAGATCGCAATTTTATCACCGCATTGGCCCGTGGCCTCGATGTGCTGCGCTGTTTTCGTCCCCATGAAACGGTGCTGAGCAACGCGGATATCGCCAAGCGCACGGGATTGCCCAAACCCACCGTGTCGCGCCTGCTTTATACCCTTTGCAAACTCGATTACCTCGCGCTTGACGAGGCCTCTGGCGGCTATCGCCTCAGCACCGGCGTTCTGACCCTTGGTTTTGGGGTTCTGTCGGGCATGGAAATCGCGGATCGTGCCAAAGACGTGCTGCGTGATCTGCGCGATGGCCCCAACAAATACATCACCGCTGCGGTCGCGCAATGTCACCTCACGGATGTGGTCTACATCGCCGCCGAACGCTCGCGCGAAGAAATCTCTCTCGCCATTTCCATCGGCTCGCGCTTGCCACTGTTTTTCTCGGCCATCGGGCGCGCCATTCTTGTTGGCATGTCGGACGCAGAGCGCGAACAAGCCTTCGCAAATGGCGCGCTTCATTTGCCAGACAGTATCGCCGCGCAAAAAGACAGCTACGCCACCGCCAAATCCGAATTTGATGCGCTTGGCTATTGCACCGGCTACGGCGATTGGCGCCCTGATGTGAACGGAGTTGCCGTACCGATAAAATCCCTAGATGGGCGCGTGTTTGCCATAAATGTCGGCGGCCCCGCCTTTAATGTGAAACAAAAACAGCTTGAAACGGTCTATGCCCCGCGCCTGATCGCCGCTGCGAAAATGCTAAGCCTTCAATCATGACCGATACCAAAGATCTGCTCGAAGATCCGTATGAATACCAAAAACTGATTGGATTCGAGATCGTTGAATGGGCGCAAGACTTTGCCAAATTGCACCTGCCAATGGCGGCGAAACACGGCAATCGCTACGGCATTCCGCACGGCGGCGTTCACGCGACGCTGCTCGATACCTGCATGGGGTTCGCGGGCTGTTACACGGGCGATCGCGACACACCGCAACTCGCCATGACCCTATCCCTGACAGTGCAATACCTGTCGCGCCCCAGGGGCAAAATCCTGATCGCAAGTGGCACAAAAACCGGCGGCGGTCGCAAAACCTTCTTTGCAGAAGGCCAAATCACCGATGAAACAGGCGAACTCATCGCCAAGGGCACCGGTACCTTCAGATATCGCTCCTAGTTTCTTTTACATCAGTCGGCTTTGCCCCCTTGGGCAAAACGAGCTGACCCGCTAGGGCTTTGCAAAGCAAAGGCCGTTAGGGCGACCTAGCTATCCCGTGCAGCAATCGCCTCAGCAAAATGTCCTAACAGTTTGTGCTTCAATATCTTCCCGGTCGCCGCGGCGGGATAGGCATCCACCAGAAACACATGGCTTGGCACTTTATACGCCACCAGCCGCTCTTTCAGCCACGCACGCAACTCTGCCTCGCTCACAGCGCCGCTCGCTTTCACAAACGCCAAAATCTCTTCGTTGCCGGGGACAGATCGCCCGATCACCGCCACTTGATACACGTTTGGATGCTTTGACAGCATCGCTTCAATCTCGGGGGGATGCACGTTGAACCCAGATCGAATAATCAGCTCCTTGGATCGCCCGACAATGTGCAAACCACCACCTTCATCAAATGTGCCGAGGTCACCCGTGCGGAAAAAACCGTCTTCCGTCATCACTTCGGCGGTCTTATCGGGCGCACGGTAATAGCCGCGCATCACGTTGTCGCCGCGCACTTGAATCTCGCCAATACCATCGGCGTTGGGTTCAAAAATCCGCACATCAATCCAGTCATACGGCACACCCACACCCACGTCGCTGCGCGGATGATCGTTGTGCGTGCTCGAAATGGAGGGCGAGGTTTCGGTCATCCCGTACCCATTATTCAGGGCCAACCCAAACACCTTTTCCACCCGCGTTTTCAAACCTGGATCCAGCGGCGCACCGCCCGTGACCAAATTCATCAGGGCAGGGGCGTTTAAATCCTCACCCGCTTCGTCCAAATGTTGCATGATTGCAGCAAACATCTGGGGCACGGCAGGGAAGCGGGTCGCGCCACCGCGCAGCATCGACAACACTTTGCCCACGTCAAAACGGGGCACAAATTCCAACGACGCGCCTGCGATCATCGCGGGCAGAAACACCGAGCTGAGCGCGTAAATATGGGTGCCAGGTAAAACCCCAACCACACGATCCTCGGGGATCAAACGGTTGAATTGCGCAGAATAGCTGGAACAGAACAGCAGATTGCGATGGGTCAACATCACACCTTTGGGTGCGCTTGTTGTGCCTGTGGTGTATAACAATACCGCCACCTGACTGCCATCTGCGTCAACGGGCTCCACATCCACATCTGCCACCTTGGTCGCCCAAACTTCACCGCTCGCCAGTGCGCCAATCTTGCTCGCACCCATGCGCGCTGCGTGGTTGCGCGCGGGTTCAGAAACATCATGCGTGTACACCACACAACGCGGCGTGGCGTGAACTTCAATCGCGGCAATCTCATCTGCGGATTGGCGTGCGTTCACCAATATTAGCCACGCATTCAACTGGCTGGCCGCAAACACCATCGCCGCAAAAAATACCGAATTTTCGGACACCAAAACAATGCGATCGCCGCCCCGAACACCGTGCTGTTTTAAAATCGCAGCCAACGCTGCCGTTTCCAACGACAGGTCGCCGTAAGTTACGTTCGTTCCGTCATGATCAATCAACGCCAACGCGCCGTTCGGCTTTCCATCCAGTATTTGGTGCAAACGATCCATAGAATATTCCTTTAAACGGCGCAGAGGTGTTGGCCCAAACTGTGAAACAAAATTCCGCACTGCGAAAGGGTTCAATCCTTGTCAAACCCCAAGACGTAGCGGATCAGTGAATTATGACCCTACGTCATAAATCGTCGAACCCTTGACTTATATCCTCAATATGCAAGTCTTTTCCCATGCCAAAACAGCGTCTGCTGCGTTTTGGTTTCATATTCTGGGAGGAATACTATGATTAAGAAGACAAAGCTCGGCATTGCCGTAACTCTTGCCGCCGCGCTCACCGCGTCCGCAGCATTTGCAGAAAACATCAAGATCGCATTCGTTGACCCGCTTTCAGGTCCATTTGCAACAACAGGGACCAACGGCTTGGCCGAATGGAACTTTGCTGCAGACGAACTGGTAAACAAAGCTGGTGGCGTTTTGGGCGGCAAAAACTTTGAAATCGTTTCTTTCGACAACAAAATGTCCGGCAAAGAATCGTTGATCCAAGTGCAGGTCGCAATCGACCAAGGCATCCGTTTTATCGCACAGGGTAACTCCTCTGGTATCGCTGCTGCGATCACAGATGCGGTGAACAAGCACAACAAACGTAACCCTGATGACCGCGTTCTGTTCTTGAACTACTCTGCGGTTGATCCAGCGCTGACGAATGAAAAGTGTAACTTCTGGCACTTCCGTTTCGATGCAAACGCTGACATCAAAATGGATGCGCTTACAGACGTGATGGCGAAAGACGAAGGTCTTTCAAAGGTTTACCTGATCGGTCAGGACTATTCCTTTGGTAAAGCGGTTGCTGCTGCGGCGGAACGCGATATTGCTGCAAAACGCCCTGACGTTGAAATCGTTGGTAACGAATTGCACCCAATCGGCAAAGTAAAAGACTTCACACCTTACGCACGTAAGATTGTGGCTTCTGGCGCGGATTCAGTGATCACAGGCAACTGGGGTTCTGACATGGTTGGTCTTGGTAAAGCGATCATCGAAGCTGGTTTTGAAGGTCAAATCTATACTTACTATGCGGCATCAAACGGTATCACACGTACCTTTGGCGAAGATGGTAAAGGCCACTTGAACCTTGTCCACGAAGGCAAAGTAAACCCACCTGTTTCTGATCGTGCCTCTGCTTATGTTGATGCGTTCGAAGCGAAATATCCAGATCACGATATCTCTCAAGCTCGGATTGCAAACGCAGTAGAAATGCTCGCAAAAGCAATCGACGCTGCGGGCACTGCAGACGATGTTGTGCCAATTGCGCTAGCGCTCGAAGGTATGGAGCACGACAGCATCTGGGGTGGCAAAGTCTTCATGCGCCCACAAGATCACCAAGCGATCCAAGATGTTCACATCGGCGCACACACGGATGAAGGTATCCGTCACCCGATGGATAACTCTACGTTTGGTTTGTTGGACTCTGTAACTGTCGAAATGGCAGCGATGGACAGCCCAACAACATGCGAGATGGAACGCCCTGAATAAGGCGACGTTTTTGGCCCGCCGCTAACTTTTTGTTGGTGGCGGGCCATCTTCTTCACACATACAATAATCGAATAATTGTCTTGCGAGGGGTATGGGCATGGACCTGATACTGGTGAATCTAATTGACGGGCTGGTGTTCGGCCTTCTGCTCTTTATGTTATCGAGCGGCCTGACGCTGATCTTCTCAATGATGGGTGTTTTGAACTTTGCGCACGCCAGCTTTTATATGCTTGGCGCCTACTTCGGATACCAAATCTCAACCGCGCTCGGCATAGGATTTATCGGCGGGCTTATCGTCGCCCCGATCATTGTCGGCCTCGCGGGTGCCGCGATTGAACGCTACGGTTTGCGCCGCGTTCACCAATACGGCCACGTCCCCGAACTTATCTTCACCTTCGGCCTCGCGCTTTTGATCCAAGAAGTGGTCAAATTGTTCTGGGGTCAGAACCAAATCCCTTATTTTGAGCCAGCATACCTTGATTTCGCGCTGTTCTCTGTGGGTGACAACGCGATCAAAGCGTACAAAGTGTTCATGATCTTCATCTCCTTGCTGATCTTTGGCGGCCTGCTCTACGTGCTCACCAAAACCCGCATCGGCATGATCATCCAAGCCGCGCTTTCATACCCCAAAACAGTCGAGGCACTGGGCCACAACGTCCCCTTCGTCTTCATGGGCGTGTTCGGCGTGGGTACAGCCCTCGCAGGTGTCGCGGGCGTTATCGCTGGCCCCGCCCTTGGCACATTCCCCGGCATGGCCTTCACCCTTGGCTCCATCGTGTTCGTGACAATCGTTGTCGGCGGCCTCGGCTCACTTTGGGGCGCACTCGTTGCCTCCCTGCTGATCGGCTGGATGACCACATTCGCCGCCTCCTACAACGTAGAAATGGCGACCATCCTACAAGCCATCGGCTTCACCGAACCCGAAGTCCTCTCTGACAGCTCGTTCCAAGACCTCTGGTCGCTAACGCTGCCACAGATCGGGCCAATCTTGCCTTACCTCCTTATGGTGCTGATCCTCGTGTTCCGTCCACAAGGCCTGCTCGGAAAGCGTGAATCATGAGCGTTGCTTCTACAAACACCCGCAAATACGGCGCTGTCACACTTGGCACACTTATGCCGTGGATCGTCTGCGCCCTTATCCTGCTGATCTTGCCACAGGTGCTCGACTCGCGTGGGCAACTGACAATCATGTCGCAAATGTCGATCATGATCGTCTTCGCGCTGGCCTATAACATGTTGCTGGGGCAGGGCGGTATGCTCTCCTTTGGCCACGCGGTTTACGTCGGCATGGGCTCGTTCCTCTGCCTGCACGTCATGAACTCCTCTGGCTTCAGCTCCATTCCACTGCCAATCTTGCCGCTGATCGGTGGCCTGTTCGGCCTTGGCTTTGCAATGATCATCGGCAGCTTCTCAACCCGATCCGCTGGCACAGTCTTCGCGATGATTACCCTTGGCATCGGTGAATTGATGGCGGCCTGTGTGCTGATCATCGTCGTGTTCTTTGGCGGCGAAGAAGGCATCTCTGGCTACCGCGACGAAGGCCTACCGTTCTTTGGCCTCGATTTCATCAGCCACATCGAGGTGTTCTACCTCATCGCATTCTGGCTGTTTACCTCTGCTGCACTGATGTTCTTGTTCTCTCGCACACCCGTTGGCCGCATGGCAAACGCTGTTCGCGACAATCCAGAACGTGCGCAATTCTTGGGCTATTCATCGCGCTGGGTGCGCTTTGTATCCTTCTCGGCCTCTGGGTTCTTCTGCGGTATCGCAGGCGGCTTGTCGGCGATCCTGTTTGAAATCGCCACCGAAAGCGATCTGAATGTCGCTGCCTCTGGTGTGATCCTTCTGATCGTGTTCTTGGGCGGTGTCGGCGTCTTCTGGGGGCCCGTTATCGGTGCCATCGTTTTCATCCTGCTGCAAACGGTTCTCGGGTTTCAAACCCACCTTTGGGAACTCTATGTCGGTGTGATCTTTGTGGGCATGGTGATGTTCTTCCCGGGTGGCATAGCGGGGCTGATCGTCGCCCACGGCGTCGCGATTTCACTTGGCAAACTAAACCTGCTGATACGACCTTACCTCACTTGCGTTCTACCAGGCATCATCGGCGTTCTTGGCCTGTGTGGTCTGATCGAAATGATCTTCCATGTGCGCGAAGCGCCAACAGGGGAATATGAAATGACCCTGTTCTGGACAGACCTAAACACCCATCACGTTTGGCCGTGGCTCATCTTTGGTGGCATCGCGCTGGCCGGTATTTTGATCGCGCGCAACCAAGCACCCGTGCTCAAAGAAGCATGGGCCCAAGCCAATACAATCGATGGAGAGCCTTCATGACTCCTGCTCTTGAACTTGACGATCTGCGCAAATCTTTTGGCAAAGCCGAGATTATTCGTGGCCTAAACCTCAAGGTTGAAAAAGGCGAACGCCACGCGATCATCGGGCCGAACGGGGCGGGTAAATCCACCATGTTCAACCTGATCACGGGCCGTTTCCCGCAAACATCGGGCCACGTGCGCCTGCACGGCACAGACCTCGCGGGGCTGCAACCGTTTCAGATCAACCGCCTTGGCCTGTCACGCTCGTTTCAGATCACCAACATCTTCCCAAAGATGACAGTGTTCGAAAACTTGCGCTGCTCGCTCCTGTGGTCTTTGGGCTATAAATACAGCTTCTGGAATCTCGTCTCACGCTCACGCGCCTTGAACGAAGGGGCCGAGGTCATCTTGGAACAGATCAACCTCACCGCGCGGCGCGATCTACCAGCGGGCGTTTTGTCCTACGCCGAACAACGCGCACTGGAAATCGGCATCACCATCGCAGGGGGCGCAGACGTGATTATGCTCGATGAACCCACAGCGGGCATGTCGAACACCGAAACCGATTACATCGTGAACTTGATCGAAAAAGTAACCGAAAACAAAACCCTCATCGTGGTGGAACACGACATGGGCGTGGTGTTCGGCCTTGCGGATCGGATCAGCGTGTTGGTCTACGGCGAGATTATCGCGACGGGCACACCCGAAGCGGTTCGCGCAGATCAAAAAGTACAAGAAGCGTACCTCGGTGCCGCTCTGGAGGAAGAACACTAATGTTGGAAGTTCGTGATCTACACGCCTATTACGGCAAATCCCACATCCTTCAGGGTGTAAACCTCAATGTCCAAGAAGGCGAAATCGTCGCCCTTCTGGGCCGCAACGGGGTAGGGCGCTCCACCACCTGCAAAGCCATCATGGGCGAGGTGGAACCCCACGGTTCCGTCATGTTCAAAGGCCAAGAATTGGCTGGCAAAAAAGCGTTTGAAATCGCCAACATCGGCCTTGGCTACGTTCCCGAAAACCGCGATATCTTTCCGGGCCTTACAACCCGTCAAAACCTGATCCTCGGCCTTAAGCCTGGGCAAAAGGACGAAGACGGTCGTTGGTCTATGCAAAACATGTTCGACATGTTTTCTAACCTCAAAGAACGCGCAGACGTCGAAGCCTCCGTTTTGTCGGGCGGCGAGCAGCAAATGTTGACCATGTGCCGCACGCTGATCGGTGATCCAGAATTTATCATGATTGATGAACCCACCGAAGGGTTGTCACCACAGATGACCCAACGGGTGGCCGAACTGCTCAAAGAAATCGCCAGACGCGGCGTCGCAACTTTGCTGGTGGAACAAAAACTCTCCATCGCGATGGACATCGCAAACCGCGTTTACGTCATGGGCCACGGCCAAGTGGTATTCGAGGGCACTCCAGCGGAACTCAAAGAGCGTGAAGACGTGCGCAAAGAGTGGTTGGAAGTTTAATAGGTATTAACGGCTTCTAGAGCCGTTAATACATTCGTTAATATTAACTTTTGAAAAAGTGCCATACAGGTGCCATACGCTTTGCATACCGTTTGCATACGCTTTGCAGCCTATTTTCGGGCGATTTTTGCGCCGTTAACAAAGCGCGTTAACCGTGGTTAACGATCCACTCGATCATCTCATCCAAGCTGTCTTTGCCAAAGAACGGTTCGTCCCCGACAAACATCATTGGCGCGCCAAATGCACCGCGATCCACGGCTGCTTGCGTCGTTGCAAACAGCCCTTCCTTGGCTTGCGGCGATTGAATGCCTGCCATAATCTGCGCCGCAGGCAGGCCTGCTTTTTCTAGCGTGTTTTCAATCACTTCCAGATCACCCATGTTCAGCTGATGTTGCCAAACAGCGTCAAAACAAAGGTCCAAATACTGCCCGTAATAGTCCTTATCCTGCGCGAAAATCGCCCCCCGCATCACAGGTGTCGTCATCACTGGAAAATGTGGATTGAACTGAAACGGAATGTCATATTTTTCAATAAATCGCGCCATCACCCGTCGGTTATATTCGATCTTTCCTTTAACGTCCTTAAACTGCACCAAAGGCGGTGTATTTTCCGTTAATCGAAAGATTCCTCCAAGTAAAACAGGCACATAACGCGCCTTTGCCCCAGACCGATCTTCGATCTGCCCCATGATCTTATGCATCAAATACACATTTGGACTGGCAAAATCGTAAATGAAATCAAAGCTTTTCATGGTGTTTTTTCCCTTAATTTGACGCCAACCTAAAAACCCAGCCGCCCGCCTGTCAAACACTCCGCTGCGTTATTTTCACATTGCTCGAAAAAGCCAAAGAATCCTACTTACAAGGCCACATAAATGCGTAAACTAACGGAAATTTAAGGGAGAGATGCTATGCAAGGTCTCATGATGAACCGCCCACTTCGGGTGAACGATATTCTAAATTTCGCAGCGGAGGTGCATGGCGATAGCGAAGTTGTTTCAGTCACCGTTGAAGGTGGGATTCACCGCACGAATTACCGTGGAATCGAAAAAAGAACGCGAAAACTCGCAAATGCGCTTCAAAAACTTGGCGTCACCCAAGGCGACCGCGTCGCAACACTCGCTTGGAATGGCTACCGCCATCTGGAATTATACTATGGTATCGCTGGCATCGGCGCAGTTTGCCACACGATAAACCCGCGTCTTTCTGCGGAACAGATGATCTATATTATCAACCACGCCGAAGACAAAGTTATCTTTGTTGATCTTACATTTATCCCTATTCTCAATGCTTTACAGGCGAATTTTCCCAAAGATTTGATCTATGTCGCGATGACCGATCGCGCCCACATGCCCCAAACGGATATCCCAAAACTGCTCTGCTACGAAGACTTGATGGACGCGGAAACCGACGAATTTGAATGGCCAGAATTCGACGAAAATACCGCCTGCGGGCTTTGCTACACCTCGGGTACTACAGGCAATCCCAAAGGCGCATTATACTCTCATCGCTCCACAGTTCTACACGCGATGATGGGCGTCATTTCCCTGCAAACCTGTCTGCGACCGGGCAAACGCATCCTTCCCGTTGTGCCGCTTTTCCACGTCAACGCTTGGGGTTTGCCCTACGCGGCCCCGCTTTCTGGCGCGTCGCTAATTTTCCCAGGTGCGGCAATGGATGGGCCCAGCATTTATAAACTTATGGACGATGAGAACGTCTTTTCGGCTTGGGGTGTTCCAACTGTTTGGATGGGTCTGCTTGCAGAAATCAAAGCACAGGGCGGCAAGCCAAATTCCTTTGGTGAAGTCATCATTGGTGGCTCTGCTGCACCGCGCCCAATGATCGAAGCGTTTGAAAACATGGATGTTTCTGTCTGTCATGCTTGGGGTATGACCGAGATGAGCCCGATTGGTACGGTGGGTGTATTGAACCTAGAACAAGATGCACTGCCAATGCAGGAGCGTATTGATCTTAAGGCAAAACAGGGTCGCCGCGTGTTTGGAGCCGAGTTGAAAATCGTCGATGAAGACGGCAACAGAATGCCCCATGACGGCGTTGCACAAGGCGAATTATTCGTGCGCGGTAACGCCGTAGTTTCGGGTTATTTCAAGAACGAAGAGGCCAGCAAATCCGCCGTAGATGGCGAGGGTTGGTTCGGCACTGGCGACGTGGCCAAGATTGAACCCAGCGGCATGCTGACGATCACGGATCGCGCCAAAGATCTGATCAAATCGGGCGGCGAATGGATCAGCTCCATCGACGTTGAAAACATGGCGATGGCGCATCCAGATGTGGCCAACTGCGCCGTGATCGCGATCCCTGATCCCAAATGGGATGAACGCCCGCTTTTGATTGTTGTGCCGGCTGAGGGCGCACCACATGACGCGGCCAGTATTTTGAAACATTTGGCGGGGAACCTTGCGAAATGGCAACTGCCTGATGATGTTGTTTTTGTTAGTGAATTACCACTTACGGCAACTGGTAAGGTATCCAAACTGACGCTGCGCCAAAAACACAACAACGGAACATTGGTGGGATGAGTAAACCCGATTTCACTGTCGAGGATTTAGGGGGTGGCATCATACGTTTGATGCTGCACCGCGCGCCAGTGAACGCGCTAACGCCTGCGTTTTTGGACGATTTATCAGGCGTTTACGACCGTTTAGAAACGGACCCAGACGTACGTGCCATCATCGTGGCAAGCGCGCAAAAGGTGCTGTCAGGCGGGCTCGATCTGAAAGAGGCGCAAGGCTTTGATAAAGCGGATGAAATGGAAATCGTGCGGGGGTTGAACCAGAGCTTTACGAAGCTGTACGGCCTGCCAAAACCGACGATTTGTGCCGTGAATGGTGCTGCAATTGCGGGCGGATTTTTCTTTGTTCTTGGCTGTGATTTCCGCATTGGAAGCCCCCGTGCAAGCGTTGGTCTGGCAGAAGTGCGCGTTGGTGCGACTTTGCCCACTGGTCCAGAAGAAATCGCAAAGGCGGAACTGCGTCCCAGTGATTTGCGTAAATTGTTGTTAAGTGGGCAACCGATGAATGCGGAGCAAGCGTTAGCCGCTGGAATTCTGGACGAGGTTGTCGGAGCGGATCAGCTGGCTGAACGTGCGATCAAAATCGCGCAAAGCTTTGCCGCCTTGCCGCCAAAAACATATGTGGCGGCCAAACGGCAACTGCGTCAAGAAACCGTGCAGCGTATTGAAATAGCAATGAAAAATGGGGCGAACACACCCAAAGGCGGTTGGTTTTCCGATGAAACAAAGCCGGCAATGAAAGCAATGGTTGCCCCGAAATAGCCCATAGAAAGATCGAAACATGACCCCATCAAATCTTAAGTTTGACCCAGCACGATTGCAACGGATTGCCGACTGGATGGATGGCTATGTCACGGACCGAAAATTTGCGGGGTCGTCTGTTTTGATCAATCGCGGCGGCCAAGAAGCGTATTTCAACGCCGCCGGTTTGCGCGACGTGGAAAACGGATTTCCGTTTGAACGCGACACAATCGCACGCATTTATTCGATGACAAAACCAATCACATCGGTTGCGATTATGATGTTGGTAGAGCGGGGATTGATACACCTCGAAGCACCGCTTTCGGATTTTGTACCAGAGTTTGCAAATTGCGCTGCGTTGATCAAAGGCGCGACATCCATTGATCAAACCGAACCTGCGTCGTCGCCGACGTTGCATCAACTTTTGATCCATACCAGCGGGCTTAGCTATCCATTCAACCCAGGAATTTTGCCAAAGGCGATGGAGGAAAAAGACCTTATTTTCAAAGGGCAACAAGGCCCGCTGGCAGATGTTGTGCGCGAATTAGCGGCGTTGCCATTGGCGTTTCAGCCAGGGTTGCGTTGGGAATATTCTGTGTCCACAGATGTTCTGGGACGTGTAGTTGAGGTGGTGAGCGGGCAACCCCTTGATGTGTTTCTTCAGGAAAAGATCCTTGATCCGCTGGGCATGTCTGAAACGCGGTTTTCAGTACCCGAGGGTGCGATGGATCGTTTTGCGAGCCTTTATACGCCGCTGTCGGGCAATGCGATGGACCTGAATTCGGCCAAGACCGGCGGCGATACGCTGCGGTTGGTGGACAGTGCCGTTAAAACGCCATTTGCCCACACAGAAACCTTTTCTGGCGGTGACGGGCTTGTCGGCACAATCGACGATTACATGCGGTTTTGCGAGATGTTCCGCCAAGGCGGGGTGTTGGGTGAAACACGGCTTTTGTCGCCTTTGACAGTGGAATTCATGAGCCGCAATCACCTGAGTGGCGACATTGCCGACATGGGGCCGAGCAGCTTTGCAGAGCAACCAATGGAAGGCATGGGCTTTGGGTTAGGTGGGTCGGTTCTGCGCAATCCAGGCCGCGTGTGTTGCCCTGGTAGTGTAGGCGATTTTAGTTGGGGTGGCATGGCGTCCACGTTCTTTTGGATCGACCCCGTGCTCGATATGTCGGTTGTTTTCTTTACGCAGCTGTCCCCGAGCAGCAGTTATCCTGCACGGGCCCAGCTAAAAGGGATCATCCACGGAGCGCTTATATAATGGCCACTGAGCGCGCGATATTATGGAACCCATCTGCAGAACGCGCGGCAGGCAGCCGTATGGCGGATTACACGCGGTTTCTTGCGGAAAATCGCGGTCTGGAGTTTGCAGATTACAACGCGATGTGGGCGTGGAGCATTACCGAAATTGAGGCGTTCTGGGCAACGATTTGGGAGTTTTTTGAAATACCATCTTCGCAACCCTACACGACGGTTTTGGATCAACGGATCATGCCAGGCGCAAAGTGGTTTGCAGGGGCAGAGTTAAATTATACCGACTGCATTTTGCGATATGCTGATGTGCATCCCGATGATATTGCGATTGTCTGCCAATCAGAAACCTTTGGGCGGGAGGTTTTGACCTGGGGTGAATTGAAATCACAAGTTTCGAGCGTTGCCAGTTACTTAACCGACATGGGTGTTGTAAAGGGCGACCGTGTTGTTGCGGTTTTGCCAAATACATCTGCTGCGATAATCGCATTTTTAGCGACGGCCAGCCTCGGGGCGATTTGGTCATTGTGCGCGCCTGACATGGGGCATGTTGCGATTGTGGATCGTTTTGCGCAGATCGAACCAAAGGTGTTGATCACGCAAGACAGCTACGTTCACGCAGGCAAAACGGTTGATCGTCGCGACGTGATTGATGTGGTCGCGAACAGCTTGCCGTCGATGCAGCATCATATCCGCGTCGGTGCTGCCGGGGCTGGAACACGTTGGTCTGATTTGCTCGACCGTGACGTGCCGCTTGAAATCGCGCAAATGCCGTTCGATCATCCGCTTTGGGTGGTTTATTCCTCGGGCACGACGGGCAATCCAAAGCCGATTGTTCACGGCCACGGCGGCGCGCTTGTTGAAGGCGCAAAGCAATCATTGCACCAGGATTTCAAGCCAAGAGAACGGTTTTGTTGGCTGACGTCTTCGGGGTGGATCATGTGGAATGCGCAGGTTGCGGCTTTGGGGCAGGGGATGACGGTTTGCCTGTTTGATGGTGCGCCGAACTACCCCGAATGGTCGCGGGTTTGGCAATTTGTGGCGGATGAGCGGTTGAATTATTTTGGTGCAGGGGCGGCCTTTTTTGCCAGCTGCGCAAAGGCGGGCGTGACCCCTACGCTGGATTTCGACTTGTCTGTTTTGCACTCCCTTGGGTCAACCGGATCGCCGCTGAGCGAGGATGCCTACGACTGGATTTACCAAGCGGTGAAAGAAGACGTTTGGCTGGCACCGATCGCGGGTGGAACAGATTTCGCGGGCGCGTTTGTCTGTGGAAACCCCATGCTGCCGGTGCGTACAGGCGAGATGCAAGTTCGTGCCCTTGGCAATGCTGTGCGCGCCTTTGATCTGGATGGCAACGAGGTGATTGGCGAAGTGGGCGAGTTGGTTTGCACTGAGCCTTTGCCATCAATGCCGTTGTTCTTTTGGGGGGACGATGACGGCTCTCGTTTGCATGACAGCTATTTTGACACCTACCCGAATATTTGGCGGCACGGGGATTGGATTGAGATAACGCCTGAGGGCGGCTCGGTTATTTATGGGCGTTCGGATGCCACGATAAATCGGAAAGGATTGCGCCTTGGCTCGTCCGAGATTTATCAGGCGGTAGAAGGGTTGGATGCAATCCTCGACAGTCTTGTGGTGGATCTGGAGTTCTTGGGGCGTGACAGTTTCATGCCCTTATTTGTGGTTCTGCGCGATGGTATTACGCTGGATGAGGCCCTGAAAGGGCAGATAAACGACGCTATCAAAAACGGTGTGTCTGCACGGTTCCAGCCAAATGAAATACGCCAAGTGACTGAAATTCCGCGCACGCTTTCTGGTAAAAAGCTAGAGATTCCTGTGAAAAAGCTGTTACTGGGCGGAGATCCAACCAAAGTGGTGAACCGTGACAGCATGGCCAACCCAGATAGCTTTGACACGTTTATCGCCTACGCGGCAGAAAGAAACATCTGATGTCTGATGAATTGGCAGAGTTGCTGAACATTTTGGAAATTGAGCAATTAGAGGTCGATTTGTTTCGCGGTATCGGCGGGGGCGGTGAAACGACGGTTCGCATCTTTGGCGGGCAGGTTATCGCGCAAGCCTTGGCGGCGGCCTATAAAACGGTCGACGGGCGGCTGTGCCATTCTTTGCATGCCTATTTTATTCGCCCCGGTGATCCGTCTATTCCCGTGATTTACAGTGTGGATCGCGCCCGTGACGGGGGTAGTTTCACGACACGGCGAGTGATTGCGATCCAGCATGGTAAGCAGATTTTGAACATGTCCGCGTCTTTCCATGTGAGCGAGGATGGCTGGGATCATCAGCACGCCATGCCCGAGACAAAAGGCCCAGATGGGTTGCAATCACGTGCGGAGCAGCGCGAAGAAAACATAGATCGCATTCCTGAAAAATACCGCAGCGATTTTCTGCGCAAACGCCCGATTGAAATTCGCGAAGTTGCACCGCAAGATTGGTTTGAACCCGTTAAAGCCGATGACGAAAACCACCTGTGGTTTCGTGTGCCTGGCGCCGCTGATGCAGATGCGAAGATGCAGCATTGTTTGCTTGCCTATGCGTCAGATATGAACCTGTTAGGGTCGTCACTGCGTCCGCACGGGCAATCGTTTTTCAAGGGACAGGTGATGACCGCCAGCTTGGATCACGCGATGTGGTTTCATAAACCCGTGAACTTTGACGACTGGCATTTGTATTCGATGGACAGCCCATTCACGGGCAATGCACGGGGTTTTAACCGAGGAACAATCTTCACGCAAAGTGGCGAATTGGTTGCCAGCGTGGCGCAAGAAGGACTGGTGCGCCCGATCAAAAAGGATCGTGACACATGAAATCTTGGATCGCAGAAGCCGCCAATCGGGATGAGTGGTTAGGGCAGCATGTAGAAGAAACGATTGCCCCAGAAATGGAAATTGTTGATCCGCATCACCATCTGTGGAACCGCGATGGAACGGCCTATGAATTGGGCGGATTGTGGACCGATACAGAGGCTGGGCACAACGTCGTGCAAACTGTTTTTATTGAATGCCATTCGAATTATTACGCGGATGTCGAAAACGGCTTTGCTCCAATAGGTGAGACAGCCTATGTGGCTGGGCAAGCGGCTTTGGCTGCGCGTGACACATCCAAGGCACAGATTGCGGGTATTGTTGCACATGCAGATTTGCGGCGCGAAAACCTTGGCGAGGTTCTGGATGCACATGTGGCCGTTGGCGGAAATCTGTTTAAAGGTATTCGCCATGCGCTGGCATGGGACGAAAATGTTGGTGATCTGAAAATCGCACCGCGCGGGGATAAATATATTTCAATTGACCCAAATTTCAGGCGTGGAATGGCCGAGTTGGGCCGCCGTGGTTTGGCGTATGATACGTGGCATTATCACTATCAAAACAAAGAGTTTTTGGCGCTCGCGCAAGCGGTTCCTGAAACGACTATGGTTCTGGATCACTTTGGCACACCACTGGGTGTTGGGCGGTTTGCGGGCAAACGGGATGAAATATTCGCGGCTTGGAAAGATGATATTGCGGCACTTGCTGAATGTCCGAATGTGGTTGCAAAACTGGGTGGGATGGCAATGCCTGACAACGGGTATGGCTGGCACGAACAGGGAACGCCAATTAGTTCTGACGAGTTTGTTGAGGCGATGGCGCCGTGGTACCACCACACGATTGAATGTTTCGGCGCACAGCGTTGCATGTTTGAAAGCAACTTTCCTGTGGATCGCGCGGCGATCAGTTACAATGTGTTGTGGAATGGTTTGAAAAAACTAGCAGCGCCATATTCTGCAATGGATCAAGCGCGGATGTTTGCAGGAACAGCGCGCGATGTTTATCAGCTGGCGGGTCGATGATCGAAGCCTAAGCCTCGATCACCATTTTTCGATTTATTCAAAACCACCGTATTTGCGGTTCAATTTTCGCATGCCGCCGATCCAACGATCGTAATTTGATGCTTTGATCTGCATGTAATCCGCAACTTCGGGGTGGGGCAGCACAAGAAAAGTCTCATTGCGGATGGTTTGAACGCAGGCTTCTGCCACGGGTTCAGGTTCCATCATGCCGTCAATGGCTGCAACGTGGTCTTCGTGCCCTTTTGTCATTTCCGTGCGCACGGCCTGTGGGCAAAGCACCGACACTTTGATGCCCTGATCGCCGTAGGTTAGCGCCAACCATTCCGCAAGGCCAACAGCCGCGTGTTTCGTCACACCGTAAGGGGCTGAACCGATCTGATTCAACAGGCCCGCCGCTGATGATGTATTCAACAAATACCCACCGCCACGTTCGGTCATCATCGGCACAAGGTGACGAGCGGCATAGACGTGGGACATGACGTTTACGTCCCAGATGTTTTGCCACGCATCATTTTCCACTTCGACACCGCCAGCAACAGAGATACCAGCGTTGGAACAGAACAGGGAAATCGGGCCTTGTTCTGCTTCGGTTTTGTCGATGAGGGCCTTGATTTCATCTTCCTTGCCGACATTCAGCTGAAAGGACACGCCGCCGATTTCAGCTGCTGTTGCTGCCGCACCTTCGCCGTTCATATCTGCGCAAACCACGCATTTCGCGCCCTCGGCTGCGAAGCGGATGGCCATCGCGCGGCCAATACCGCTGGCGGCCCCTGTGACGACGATGATTTTGTCTTTAAGTTCCATGTTGGCTCCTTAAGTCCACATAACCGAACCACCATCAACGGTGAGGGCTTGGCCTGTGATGTATTGGCCCGCGCGGGAACCAAGGAAGACGGCGATGCCTTCAAAATCTTCTGGTTCGCCAAAACGGCGCAACGGGATTTCTCGCTGAGCATGTTCTGCGGCTTTGGGGTTGTCCCACAATTCGCGGGCAAATTCGGTTTTTACAACACCTGGGCATAGCGCGTTCACACGTATACCTTTGGGGCCGAATTCGGCAGCTAGGTTACGAACAAGGCCGATCACCGCCAGTTTGGACATCGCGTAGGTGCCAAGCATAATCGATGGTTTAAACGCGCCGATAGACGAGGTGTACAGCATTGAGCCGCCACCAAGTTCAGCCATGTCTGGTGCCGTCAGTTGTGCAAGCCACAGGTTTGATTGCACGTTCACCTGCATGGTTTTTTCATAGGCTTTGTCTGAAATCTCAGACGTGACGCCGTAATACGGGTTCACGCCCGCATTACCGACAACGATGGAGGCCTTGCCCGCAAGTTCACGGGATTTGGCTACCAGTTCGTCCAGCTGGTCTTTGTATCCCGCATTCGCAGCAACGCCATAGGCGCGTTTGGCGCCACAGGCTTCGTTTATGGCATCTGCCGCCGCATCCAAATCGGCTTGCGTGCGCGAAGATATCACTACCTTCGCACCTTGTTTCGCAAGGCCTTGGGCCATTTGAAAACCCATGCCTTTGGAGGCACCCGTAAGGATGGCGGTTTTGCCCGTTATGTCAAAAAGATCAGACATTTTGGCTCCTATGACTTTTTGCCGTGCACTTTGGCGGCACCGCGTTCGTTCGAGCTTTTGAAGGTCTGAACTTCGGCGCGGGCCACAACGTGGTGGTGTACCTCATCAGGGCCATCCGCAAAGCGCAGCGTGCGCTGACCTGCGTACATATCAGACAGCGGGAACCACTGTGAAATGCCGGCCGCGCCGTGGATTTGCATGGATTGGTCGATGATCTGACAGACCTTTTCAGGTACCATCGCCTTAACCGCAGACACCCAAATGCGGGCTTCTTTGTTACCCAGAACATCCATTGCGCGCGCGGCCTTCAGAACCATCAAACGCATGGCTTCGATTTCGATGCGGGCGCGTGAAATGGTTTCCATGTTTTTGCCAAGATCGATGATTTTCTTACCGAACGCTTCGCGCGAAAGGGAGCGATCAAGCATCATATCAAGGGCACGTTCTGCCTGACCGATGGAGCGCATGCAGTGGTGAATACGGCCAGGGCCGAGGCGCACTTGGCTGATTTCAAAACCGCGACCTTCGCCAAGCAGCATGTTTGCCTCTGGGACGCGCACGTTGGTGAATTTGATGTGCATGTGGCCGTGCGGCGCATCATCGTGCCCAAACACGTGCATCGGGCCGATAATCTCAACGCCCGGTGCGTCGATAGGCACAAGGATCTGGCTTTGCTGTTTGAAGGTTTCCGCATCAGGAGATGTTTTCACCATTGTGATCATGATCTTACAACGTGGGTCGCCCGCACCGGAGATGTAAAATTTCTCACCGTTGATCACCCATTCGCCGTTTTCTAAAACAGCAGAGGTTGCGATATTTTTGGCATCTGATGACGCAACATTTGGTTCTGTCATCGCATAGGCAGAGCGGATTTCACCTGCGAGCAGGGGCTTGAGCCATTCTTCTTTTTGCTCAGGTGTGCCAATGCGCTCCAACACTTCCATGTTGCCCGTATCAGGCGCGGAACAGTTGAGCGTTTCAGACGCTAGTGGGTTCTTACCCAGTTCAGCCGCAATATACGCGTAATCCAAATTGGACAGGCCTTCGCCTGTTTCCGCATTTGGCAGGAAAAAGTTCCAAAGCCCGTTCGCGCGTGCTTTGTCTTTGGCTGTTTGCAGCAATTCCAACTGACCCGGCGCATGGGACCAACGATCCGCGCGGCCTTCGCCAAGTTTGTAATATTCTTCGGTGATCGGGTCGACGTTATCACGGATGTGCGCGATCACGGCATCAAGCAGCGGTTGCGCCTTTTCAGACATTGCAAGCTGGTTGAGGGCCGCGTTGTTAATTCCCATAGACATAGTGGTATTCCTTTCCGCCTTAGCGGTTGACCCAGTTGGGTTTGCGTTTCTCGACAAAGGCGCTGACGCCTTCTTTGAAATCTTCGGTTTTCATCAAATTCGCGATCACTTCGCGGGAGTATAGATTGCTGGCTTCTAATCCTTCGGCCACGGCCATCGCGTTCAGCACCCGTTTGGTCGCCTTGACCGACGACGGCGATACAGAGGCAATTTCGTTTGCCTTGGCCATTGCCACATCCATCAGATCAGCGTGGGGGACGACTTGGTTCACCATGCCAAGTGCAAGGGCTTCTGTCGTGTCGATTTTGCGCCCTGTGAACATGATTTCTTGGGCTGCAAGGCGACCGATGTAGCGCGACAGGCGTTGCACACCAGATGCGGCGGCAAAGAAGCCGACCTTTACTTCTGGTAGGGCGAAGGTTGCCTGTTCTGAAGCAATGATGATGTCGCACGAAAGGGCGGTTTCAAACCCGCCGCCCATCGCAAAACCGTTGACCGCGGCGATGATCGGCTTTTCCAGATCGAAGCGGGACGACAATCCTGCAAAACCATTCGTGGATTTTGGCTGCGCACCGCCTTGGGAGGTCCATTTTAGATCGTTTCCAGCGGTAAACGCCTTGTCGCCAGCCCCTGTGAGGACTGCGACCCATTGGTCGTGGGATGCTGCGAAATTGTCCCAACAATCAGACATTTCGTCGTGCATCGGGCCGTGTACCGCGTTGTAAACCTCGGGTCGGTTCATTGTGACCTTCAGAACGTTGCCGATTTGCTCGGTGGTGATAAATTCATACGCCATTATGCGCCTTCCTTTGTTTTCAGGCCGCCTGTGTTGATCTCTGTAAACTTGCCGCCATTTGCCGCCAATTCGCGCAGCAATGGCGCGGGTTCACAGGTTGGATCATCTTTGGCGAGCACTTCCATTTTGGCCAAAACAGCGGCAGCACCGACAGTATCGCCGTAAAACATTGGCCCGCCTTTGTCTGCGGGCCAGCCATAACCGTTGATCCAGACCACATCTATGTCAGACGGGCGCTGGGCCTTGTTTTCCTCGAGGATTTTCACGGACTCGTTGATCATCGGATAAATACACGCCTCAATGATCTCATTCGCGGGCATAGAGGTTGGCTCTGCGCCAGTGATATCGCGGATCACCTTTGCGGCCACATCAGATGGAGTGTGGTTGCGGTTTTCGTCGTAATCATAAAACCCAGCCTGTGTTTTTTGCCCACGACGATCCATTTCACAAAGCGCATCGCGGATTGGGTTGGCGGTGACTGCGCCTTTTGACCAGCCGATATCGAGACCAGCAAGATCAGACATTTGGAACGGTCCCATGCGGAACCCAAATGCGTTTAGGGCGGCATCAACATCCCAAGGCATCACCCCTTTGTTCAACAGTCGGTTGGCCTGAGCTTGGCGTGCGAACAGGATGCGATTGCCTACGAAACCTGGGCAAACACCGACAAGTGCCGCGACTTTGCCAATTGTTTTTGCAAGCGTCATGCAGGTGGCGACAACATCGTCGCCCGTGTGATCTGCACGAACGATTTCCAGCAGTTTCATCACGTTGGCAGGGGAAAAGAAGTGCAGCCCGATCACGTCTTGTGGGCGTTTGGTAACGCTCGCAATTTCATCAATATCAAGCGCGGAGGTATTGGTCGCAAGGATTGCCCCATCTTTCATCACACGATCCAGTGTGGTGAAAATCTCCTTTTTCACATCCATGTTTTCGAAAACGGCTTCGATAACAAGGTCGCAATCAGCCAAATCGTTGAGGGAAAGCGTACCGATGAAACGCGACATGCGTTCATCGACCTCTTCCATCGGGAAACGGCCGCGTTTGGCCGAGCGTTCGTAATTGCCGCGCACAACTTTCAGACCACGATCCAGCGCGTCTTGTTGCGTTTCAACGATCTTTACGGTCAGGCCCGCATTCACGAAGTTCATCGAAATACCGCCGCCCATCGTGCCAGCGCCGATCACGCCAACGGTTCTAATCGGGCGATGCGGCGTTTCTTCGGGTAAGGACGGGACCTCCCAAGCCAGCGTTCCTGCGGTTTCCAAATAGGAAGCGACATCCATAATCATGTATCCTTGCTGAGGCAGTTTTGTTGCAAAACGCGGCGGTCGATTTTATCGGTCGCGCCGCGCGGGAGTGCGGTATCGAGAAACCAGAAATGATCTGGGATTTTGAAATGTGCGATGTGGTCTTTAAGAAAGGTTTGTAGGTCTTGCTGCGTTGCAGATTGGCCTTGCGCAAATGTGATACCCACGCCGACGGTTTCGCCCAAACGCTCATCTGGTACAGAAAATGCGCCTGCTTCTAAAACGGCAGGATGTTTGTGCAGCGCGCCTTCGACATCTAGGCAGGCGATGTTTTCACCGCCCCGAATGATGATGTTCTTTTTGCGATCCACGATTGTGACGTATCCATCGCTGTCGAGCGTAGCCAAATCGCCAGTGCGCAGCCAGCCATTTTGAAACACTTCGGCAGTGGCTTCGGGTTTATTCAAATAGCACCGCATGTTGGCGGGGCTTTTCACAGTGAGTTCACCGATTTCCCCAAGCGGGACTTCGTTCCCGGCATCATCCAAAATCGCGAGGTCTTGAATGGGGGGCAATAATCGGCCAGCCGCCGCTGGTTTTTCAACGTAATCGGGCCCCGCAATGCCAAGCCCGACGGCGTTGGTTTCGGTCATCCCCCAACCAGATGCGACGACCGCTTTTGGGAATGTATCTTGAAGTTGCCCAACTTGGGATGCAGGGCGTTTTGCACCGCCTGCGCCAACATATTGCAAACCATCAAGGGTTTTGCCCATCTGTTTGGCCGCCCGCATCAGGTCGGCAGATTGCGTGGGGACACCCAAGAAACGGGTGATTTTTTCCCGCTCGATTGTATTTACTGCGTCCTCTGCATCCCATTTGTGCAAAAGAACCAGTTTCGCGCCCATCGGCAGGCTAAGCAAAAACATCGGGTGCGTTGCCGTAACATGAAACAGAGGCGTTACGATCAAAATGGATTGCGGACCAGGATCTGGGGCAGGGGGATCGTTTGGATCGGCCATCAGGCTAGGTAAGAACAAGGACATGGCCCAAGTGAACACCGCTGAAATTGCGCCGCGATGGGTTTGCACAACGCCTTTGGGGTGGCCAGTGGTGCCCGAGGAATACATGACGGCCATATCGTCATCTGGGTGAATGGCCGTGTCTGGCCAATCCGCCGCGGATGCCGCCGCGCGTAAATTTTCGTAGGTCGGCTGTTCGGTTTTTGCGTCGCGTAAGCCAACCATTTTGGGCGTCTTGTCAGGCCCAAGTGCTGCGATCCGTTCAAATCGGGGGCCGTCCGCAAACACAAGCGATGCGCCGCTGTCTGAAAGGGCGTAATCCAATTCGTCGGTGGTCCACCAAGCGTTTAAAAACACCACGACCGCACCGATGCTGGTGATGGCCATCATCAAAATTGGCAGCTCGGGGTAGTTGCGCATTGCCAAGGCAACACGGTCGCCTTGTTTCACGCCCAGATCATTTTTCAACACAGATGCCATTTTGCAAACTTCGCTGCAAAACGCGTCGTAACTCCAGCGTTCGTTCTGATAAACGAGGTATTCGTTTTGGCCCTCGCCGTGCGCTGGGCGACTGGTTTGTAACAGCTCACGCAGGTTTTTCGGAGTGTTTTTGAACACACGATATTGCGTGCCACGAATATCCGCTGTGGTAAGTTCAAAGCGGGGATCAGTTGTTGTAAGATGCGCTGACGCTTCAGCTAAGCTCATGCCCGTCATCGCACGATCCTCGCCAGATTAGCGCGGCGTGTAAAAGCAGATGCTTTGCACATCATCAACGTCATGATCCCTCCCAAGATGAGGCGTGCCTTTAACATGTGGGCTGCCTCGCGTTTGTTTAAGTCATAACATCGCAGGGGCCATTGCAAGTCCTTTGCTGAAATTTCGCAGCGTAACGCGGCGTATCACGCTAGGACGTATCGCCGTGATGGGATAAGTTTGTAAGCAGATTGCTGTGCGAGGCGTCATTTTCCTGCTTGCGGCTTTGGCGATGGGAAGGCACGGTCTAAGGCAACGGTCGAATCTGGTTGTTGAGGCAACTGATCAGGTTTGGCGCAAGGTTAACAATGGGCGCAATCGCCCTGTTTTGGAGGAAAAATGCAGTATCATACGCCAAGTAGTTTTGATGATGCCGTCGCAATTGCCAAAGACGCAAAAGGCGTGACCCGCTTTCTTGCGGGTGGAACCGATGTTTTGGTTCAGTTGCGCGCGGATATTGTTACGCCCGATGTTTTGATTGATGTGAAAAAGATCGACGGTGTGTCAGAGATTGCCCGCGAGGGTGACGGTTGGCGCATTGGTGTTGCGGTTACTGGGGCTGAGATGACAGAGCATGATACCCTGTCAAGCGATTGGCCTGGTGTGGTCGAGGCGATGGATCTGGTTGGATCGACCCAAATTCAGGGTCGTGCGACGTTGACGGGAAACTTGTGCAACGGATCCCCTGCAGCAGATAGCGTTCCTGCGATGGTCGCGGCTGAGGCTACGGTTTCGGTGACGGGGCCAAATGGGGCACGCACAGTTGCAGTCGGAGATATTCCAACAGGGCCGGGTAAAACCAGCTTGGCAACGGGCGAAATGATCACCTCCGTTCATCTGCCAGCGCGTGGTTCAAATGCGGGGGACGCATATTTGCGGTTCATCCCACGCACAGAAATGGACATTGCGGTTGTTGGCTGTGCGGTTAACCTGCAACTTGATGGTAAGAAAATTACCAAAGCACGTGTTGCGCTTGGTGCGGTTGCGCCCACTGTTTTGCTGGTTGAAGACGCCGCAAAAGCCATCATCGGCACAGAACTGGACGACGCAGCGTTGGAACAACTCGCGGCGGCAGCATCAGCGGCGTGTAACCCAATCACAGATAAACGTGGAACAATTGAGTTTCGCACCCATGTGGCAGGTGTGCTTGCACGTCGCGCTGCGAAAATTGCATATGAACGCGCGGAGGCAGCATCATGATCCATGTAAATACCAAAGTGAATGGCGACGAAGTTGAGTTTTTGTGTGACCCACGCGAGACCTTGCTGGATGCGTTGCGCGACCAATTGGGCCTGACCGGCGCCAAAGAAGGCTGTGGCACAGGGGATTGCGGCGCGTGTTCCGTGACGATGGACGGTCGTTTGGTGTGTTCTTGTCTGGTGCTTGGCGCAGAGGCCGAGGGCAAAGAGATCGGGACTGTTGAAGGGATTGCAAACGGCGAAAAGTTGCATCCTTTGCAAGAGAAATTCATCGAGCATGCGGCCCTACAATGTGGGATCTGCACACCCGGTATATTGGTGGCAACAAAATCATTGCTGGAAAAACACCCCGACCCAACCGAAACGCAAGTGCGGTATTGGCTTGCAGGTAATCTGTGCCGTTGCACAGGCTATGACAAAATTATTCGCGCGGTGATGGAAACCGCGGCTGACCTTAGAAAGGCGTCTTAAAATGGCTTTTGATGAAGTAAAGACAGTAGATTTCAAAGTAGTTGGTCAGCGCGTAAAGCGCCCTGATGGTATGGATAAAGTTACGGGTAAAGCAAAGTTTGGCGCCGATGTTGTGGCACCTGGCATGTTGCACGCCGCAATTGTGCGTTCTCCCCATGCCCATGCGCGGATTGTTAAAATCGACACGAGCAAAGCCGAGGCGCTGAAAGGTGTGAAAGGCGTTGTGACCCGTGCTGATTTCGCCGAAGGCCTTTCTGGTGGCAATCTTGATGTTTTAGAAAACGTGATGGCGGGCGAAAAAGCCTTGTATGATGGACATGCGGTTGCTGCTGTGGCGGCGATTTCGCCGTTGATTGCGCGCGATGCGATGAAGTTGGTTGAGGTGGAGTATGAAATTCTGCCCCATGTTACGGATGTCGACAAAGCGATGGGTGCTGATGCGCCCGTGATCCGTGCTGGCACTGCGGATAAAACCGTACCCGAGGGCATGCACGCAAATGTTGTTCGTTATCACGAAAGTGGTCACGGCGATGTAGATGCAGGTTTTGCCGAAGCTGATTTGGTGATCGAAGATAGCTTTAAAACCGAGGCAACGCACCAAGGCTACATCGAGCCGCACGCCTGTTTGGCGTCAATGGGCGAAGGCAATGGCGATTTGTGGTGTTGTACGCAAGGCCATTGGAATGTGCAGAAATTGTGTGCGGCGATGCTTGGCTTGGAGCAATCTCAACTGCGTGTTACTGCGTCGGAAATTGGTGGTGGATTTGGTGGTAAAACTGCTGTGTTCATCGAACCAGTTGCATTGGCATTGTCGCGTAAAACAAACCGCCCAGTGAAGTTGGTTATGAGCCGTTCAGAAGTGTTCCGCGCGACTGGCCCGACATCTTCGACGTCAATGGACATCAAAATTGGGATGAAAAAAGACGGCACAATTACCGCAGGTCAAGGAACCTTCCGTTTGCAAGGCGGAGCATTCCCTGGTGCGCCGATGGAATTTACCGCGATGTGCGCGTTTGCGCCCTATAATTTGAAGCATGTCAAACAGATGGGTTTTGATGTTTTGGCCAATCGTCCAAAACAAGCCGCTTACCGTGCGCCAGGATCACCGATGGCCGCGTTTGCAGTTGAATCTGTGATTGATGAATTGTGCAAACAACTTGGGCTTGATCCATTGGAGGTGCGTTTAAAAAATGCATCTGCGCAAGGCACAAAAGCCAGCTTTGGCCCGACTTGGGATCGCATTGGTTTGGTGGAAACATTGGAAGCTGCAAAAGCGCATCCGCATTATTCTGCGCCGACCAAGGCTGGGCAAGGCCGCGGGATTTCCTGTGGGTTCTGGTTTAACCACGGCGGCGAAACATCTGTAACGCTCGCGTTGTCAGAAGACGGCACTGCGCAATTGTCTGTTGGCACGCCTGATATCGGTGGGTCACGCGCATCTATGGCGCAAATGGCTGCCGAAGAATTGGGCATCCCCTACGAAAATGTTCGCACAACAATCGCGGATACGGCGACGCTTGGGTATAACGAGGTGTCTCACGGCTCTCGTGTGACGTACGCGTCTGGTTTGGCGACAATCAAAGCAGCGCGCAATGCGGTGAAAATTTTGTGTGGTCGTGCGGCTGCGAAATGGGGTATCGACGAAGATGCAGTTGTTTGGGAAGATGGTTTTGCGAAACCGTCAGGGCCAAACGCGGGCGAATTTGATCCGATTCCAATCGACAAGCTGACCCAATCTATGGGACGCACAGGCGGCCCGATTGTTGGCCACTTTGAAGCAACGCCAGAGGGCGCGGGTGTTTCGTTTGCAACGCATATTGTGGATGCTGAAGTCGACAAAGAAACGGGGCAAACCAAAATCGTTCGCTATACCGTGATCCAAGATGCGGGCAAGGCGATTAACCCTGCTTATGTCGAGGGTCAGTTCCAAGGCGGTGCGGTCCAAGGCATTGGCTGGGCGTTGAACGAGGAATACATTTACGGTGAAGACGGGCGTTTGCAGAACGATCTGTTCCTTGATTACCGTATTCCCGTCGCGTCCGATTTGCCGATGATTGATACGGTCATTGTCGAAGTTCCAAACCCTGGCCACCCTTACGGTGTGCGCGGTGTTGGGGAAACGTCGATTTGTCCTCCGTTGGCTGCGATTGCAAATGCGGTGTCTGCGGCGGCGGGCGTGCGTTTGAAAGAACTGCCAATGTCACCGCCACGTATTTTGGCAGCACTTGATAAACAGGCCAATGGTTGAGGTTAACCTCTGGTCTGGCTTGCGCGCCTTTGCTGATGGCAAAGACGTGGTCGAGGTAGACGCAAAAAATGTCGGCGAGGTCCTGCGGGGCCTCGTCGAACTTCATCCAGGATTAGAAGATGTGATCGAAGCGGGAGTTTCCGTTGCGGTGGATGGCAAAGTGATCGCAAGCGGGTTGATGGAAGAAGTGATGCCCGACAGCGAAGTGTATTTGATGCAGCAACTTAAGGGCGGTTAAGAAACGCCTTGATTTGATCAGCGACCCAATCGGGGTGTTGGTGAATGATCCAGTGATCCGCATCCTCACGTTCGCTAATTGTTAAATCATCACAATAATCTACCAACCCATCGCGTGTTTCAGGGCGCAGGGCCGTGTCTTGCATTCCCCACAACAAAAGATGAGGCATTGTGATACGTAGGGACTTTGGATCCCACTGTGGCAGTTGATCTGTCGGAATGGGCTGGTCAGGCTTTGCGACTTGTAATGGGGTGGCGCGGTACCAATTCACCATCGCGCGAACGCCGCCTTCATCGCGCCAAGCTGCACGATACGCTGCCTGTTTTTCGTCCGTAAGCCAGCCCATATTCATGTATTTTGCAAACAGGCCAAACATCCGTTCAAAATCATCGGCTATCAGTGCCTTTTCTGAGCCGGGTTTGCGAAGCCATTCAATATATTGGCTGGCTTGGGATTGAGCGCCACCCGCCGCAAGTTCTTTTTGAAACGGGGCGGGGTGAACGCCGTTGGCAATGACCAACTTATCCACCATTTCAGGTGCCCGCATGGCACAGGCATAGGCGACGGATGCGCCCCAGTCATGGCCTAGAACGGCTGCGGCTTTACCGTTTCCGAATTTCTGGATCATCCCAAGCGCATCCGCAACAAGATGTTTGGTTGCGTAATCCGCAGCGTCGCCTCCACGCCATGATTGGCCGTAGCCACGCTGATCTGGGGCAACACAGTAATGCGTCTCGGACAAGGTGGGCATCACATCGGCCCAAGCGCCGCAATATTCGGGGAAGCCGTGTAAGAACAGCAGCAACGGCGTTGATGGGTCGCCTGCGGTTATCGCATGAAAGGGTTTGTCATCTATGTCGAAATGGATGTGCTGCATCGTGTGCCCCGTGTTTGCGGGCAGCTTAGGTCGCTGCTTTTGCGATTTCTAGACATCCAATCAATGCCGCTGCGTCATCGGTGATCAAAGACACCGGGATATCGCGTAAAGTTTCGAGCATTGGTCGATCTGCGTTGAGCATTTCAACAACATCGTTTTTTGACGGGGTTTCGAAAATTCCGCCTGCAAGACTGCCTGCAAGAAATATCCCGTTCATAGGTAAATAATGCACGGCCATTTCACGCAGGAATTCACCTGCAAGGGCGGTATAGAGCGCGGTGGTTTTGACAGCGTCTTGATCTTGGCCGCTACGTGCGGCGTTGCAAATATCTGCGCCAGATAAAGTGGCGCCAGAAACGGATGTGTACAGGGATTCAAAGCCACGACCAGAGAGAAAATCTTCGACGGTTTTTGATGGATCAATTTCGATGCCTAACGCGCCAGACAACAGGCTGGCCATGCGTAAAGTCAGGCCCGAATGCCCGACTTCTCCGGCAAGAACTGCATTTCCGATCCGTGCCGAGATATTTACACCCGTGCCAAGACCGATGACCAAGGATTGCCCATTTGGTTTTATGTGCTTCACTTCGCGCCAAGTTTTTACCTGCGTGGATTTCAACAGAGGCGCCGTGTGTCCCAGTGCGCTCATATCGTTCACAAGCCGAATGGATCCGGCATTGGTGGCTTTCAAAATTGCTTGTTTGTCAAAGCTCCAAGGGCGATTGGTCAGACGAGCCGATCCGTTTGACACAGGACCAGCGACCGCAATGCAACCACCGACAAGGTTCTGGGGTTGGTTTTCAGTTAAGAAACAGTGCAAAACAGATTGAAAATCGTTGAAATCATCATTGCGGTATCGCCGAATGCTGGCTTTGATCACGCCCGTTGACGACCCTAAGCCAAACCGCGAGTTTGTGCCGCCAACATCAGCCAATATATAGTGATCTAGGTCCACTTAGCTGGCCCTTTGATTTGCGGTTTTTTTGCCAAGAATGATCATTGACAGGATTTCGTCTTCGGTCACATCTTCGACCCACTCGGTCCCGACCATTTGACCGTTTTTCATCACTGAAACAACGTCACATAACTCCATCATTTCGCGCGTGTCGTGGCTGATCAAAATGATAGCGAGGCCTTGTTTTTTTAGCTCATGAATAAGATCTGCAACCATTTTGGTTTCATGCACGCCAAGTGCGGCCGTAGGTTCGTCCATGATCAGAATTTTTGCGTTGAAATAGACTGCACGGGCAATCGCCACGGATTGGCGTTGCCCCCCTGAAAGCGCGGAAACCGGGTCTTTCAATTTTTTGAAATTGGGGTTCAATCGCGCCATGATCTTGCGCGTTTCGGATTCCATTTGCGCGTCGTCAACAAACCCAAAGGCTGTCGTCAACTCGCGCCCCAAAAATAAATTGGACGGCGCATCGAGGTTGTCTGCCAACGCCAGCGTTTGATAAATCGTTTCGATGTTGTGATCGCGCGCATCGCGAGGGCTGTTGATTTCAACCAGCTTACCATCAATCCAGATTTCGCCGCTATCGCGTTGATAGGCGCCTGAAAGGATTTTTATCAACGTCGATTTGCCAGCGCCGTTATGGCCCAAAAGCCCAACAACTTGGCCCTCTTCGAGGGTCAGCGAAACATCGTCTACTGCGCGAACGCCGCCAAAAGAAATCGAAATATTCTTGAGTTCGACGAGCGGTGTTTTGGTGTTTTCTTGTGTCATTTCAATCTCCCGCTCATTTAGATTTTCGACGATACAGGATGTCTAGGAAGACAGCCAAAACAAGGACCGAGCCGACGACGACCTGCTGGATTGCTGCGTCAAACCCGATCAGAACCATGCCAGTTTGCAAGGATTGCATCACAAATGCGCCCAGTATCGCGCCGTAGATCGTGCCCACCCCGCCAGACAGCGATGTACCACCAATCACCGCTGCTGCGATGACGTAAAGCTCGTCCAATGTGCCAAGCGCATTGGTTGCAGATCCAAGACGGGCGGATGCGACAACGGCGGAGAGGCCAGTCAGGAGGCCCATCAAGGCGAAGATTTTTACGGTCATCATGCGCGTGTTAATGCCGGACAATTCCGCGGCCTCTGGATTGCCACCGATGGCATAGACGTATCGTCCAAACCGGGAGCGGGACATTAAGATCGTCATTAAAATTGCGACGATGACGAGGATAAGGACGGGAATTGCGAAGCCATGCGAGATAAAGAGGCCTTCGGCTGGGATTTCAATGTTGTTGGCGGCGGCGTAGCGTTTGACGATGCCTTTGGGCCAGGGATAGCCGTTAACCAGCAGAACCGCGCCGATCATCGTGCCACATCCGACAAGCGCGAGGAAGCCGTCTGCCCAAACGGGGCGGCTGTTAAAGCCAAACAGGTTGCGGCGGCGGCGTCCATAAACGATTAGCGCTAGGATCGCGGCGCAACCGAGGGCACCGACGATCCAACTGCCTGTGTTGCCGATCGCGCCGTAAGGCCCGCCGCCCAAAAGTTTGAACGTCGAATCGACCGGAGAGATTGTTTCGCCCCGTGCCACAAGAAATGCGGCACCGCGCCAGACAAGCAGGCCGCCGAGCGTGACAATAAATGCCGGAATTTGGCCATATGCGATGAGGTAGCCATGAAATGCGCCGATCATTGCGCCTGCAAGCATGCCAACAACAACGGCAATCGCCCAAATCATCGGGTGCCCGAGGCCAAGGAAGCTTGGTAGGATGTTAACTTGTGTGACGCCCATGACGATGGCGCAAAAGCCAAGCACGGATCCAACAGATAGGTCGATGTGACGAGTGATAATCACCAAAACCATACCCGTTGCCATGATCCCGATGGACGAGGTTTGAACGGATAAGTTCCAGAGGTTTCTTGGCGTTAAGAAGGCGCCAAAATCATTTACGAACACGCCGTAGAAATGAAAACTGATCCAAATTAATGCCAAGGCGCCGACCATGCCCAAAAGGCGAACATCAATTTCGGTGGCGCGTAAGAACCGTGAAATCGGGTCTGAGGATTGCGGTGTTTTGGGTGTGTTGGTTGTATCAGTCATCGTCAATTCCTGAGTGCATACTGAAGGAAGCCTTTGTGAACGCACAAAGCTAAGGGCGTAGAATTTGTGTTGGGGGTCGTGTGATTGGGCCCCGACGATTGTTCAGTCGGGGCCCGATTTTAGCAGTCTTAACAGCCGTCTACGCCAGCCATTGCGCCTTGGCAGACTTTGTCTTTGGCGATATGGCCAGAGTCGATAACTGCGCTGATGTTGTCTTTGGTGATTGGTGTTGGGTTGAGGAAAATGGCGTTCATTTCAACACCTTTTGCCCCACCAGACCATTTCACTGCACCGTCGATATCAGCCAAGGCTGCACCGCCAGCAAGTTGAACCGCGATTTTCGCAGCTGCTGCACCCAGATCGTTTGCGTTTTTCCAAACGGACACTGTTTGTGTGCCACGTGCAACGCGGTTTAGGGCTGCATGATCACCGTCTTGACCACCAACAGGGATGCTAAGGCCCTGAGCTTCGAGTGCAGAGATTGCGCCGCCCGCCATGCCATCGTTTTCGGCCAAAACAGCATCAACTTCGTTGTTTGCAGAGGTCAGGATTTGCTCCATGTTCTTCTGCGCATTGTCTGGTTTCCAACCATCAGTGAAGGCTTCACCTACGATTTTGATTTTGCCAGCGGCAACGTCGTCGCCGATCACTTCCATCATGCCTTCGAGCAAGAACAACGCATTTGGATCGCCTTTGTCGCCTTTGATGATGGCATAGTTACCAGTTGGCTGGGCGGCCTTGACGGTTTGCGCAATGATACGGCCAACGCCTTTGTTGTCGAAGGTAAGGTAGAATGTGCGGTTGTCTTCGATCAGACGGTCATAGCCCACAACAGGGATGCCTTCGGCGTCTGCTTGATCAACCGCTGGGCCAATCGCGTCTTTGTCCATTGCAAGAATGATCAAAGCATCTGCGCCCTGCGCGATGAGAGCTTCAACATCTGTTAACTGTTTTGCGGCCGATGCCTGCGCATCAGCAGAAATGTATTTTGCGCCAGCGGCTTCAAGGGCTGCTTTGATGGCGGCTTCGTCGGTTTTCCAACGCTCTTCTTGGAAATTAGACCAGCTAACGCCAACAGTTAGATCAGCAGCATAAGAAATTGTGCTGAAAGCGACGGTTGCGGCAGCCGCGAGTGCGACGGTGAGTTTGTTCATGGTGTTCTCCCAATATGACTTTGATATGCTCGATTCTAGGTTGAATGGCATCCACAGTGAAATAGTTGCAATTTTTAATTTTAAAGTCAAATTAAATAAAGTAAATGTAGCAAACGGTTTGAAAAGAATGCATTTTCGACTTTTATTAAGGCAAGCGGGCAGTAGGATAGGGCGCATGGCAGGACCACAACGTACATATGGTCGAAGCATTTTATTGGCGGCGATTCGAAAAAACAGCCCGATTGCGCGTATAGATTTGGCAACTTTAACCGGTATCAGCCGTGCAACGGTCACAACCGTTACGGCAGAATTGTTGCGGGCAGGATTGATCGACGAAGTTGCAACTGAAGGCGATAATTCCGGAAGAGGTCGCCCGCGCGTGGATTTGAAAATCGGGGGGGCTGCCCATTTAGTGGCGGGGGTGAAAGTTTCCAATCGGAGCTTGTCGTTGGTTTTGATCGACTTTGAAGGCAACCAGCTCGCTGAATATGATTTTCCAATCTCGGATCAAGTTTTTACACCTAACGCGTTGGCACAGGCGTTGTATGACGGGCTGGCAGCATTGATGCAAACCGTTGGTAAAACAGTGAAAGATCTTTCTGGCGTCGGGATCGGCATGCCAGGCATCGTAGATGTACAACGCGGGTTTGTTCATTGGTCGCCCTCCTTATCGGTGCGAAATGTGCATCTTCGAGCAGAGATTGAACAGGTTTTGAGTATCCCGGTTTTTTTGGACAACGACGCAAATTTGGTCGCGGTGGCGGAAAAACAGTTTGGAGTAGGGCGCGACGCCAAGGATTTTATCGTTGTGACGATCGAAAGCGGTGTTGGCATGGGCATTGTGATCAATAACGAAATTTATCGCGGGACCCGTGGGTGCGGGGCAGAATTTGGCCATACCAAAGTGCAGCTTGATGGGGCGTTGTGTCGGTGTGGGCAAAGAGGCTGTCTTGAAGCCTATGTCGCGGACTATGCACTGTTGCGAGAGGCACAATTGCTGGGTGAAAGTGCGCATGATGCGACGCCCGAGCAAAAAATTGAAAGCCTTTTGCAGAAAGTCGAAGACGGCGATCCAGTTGCCGCAAACATAGTAAACAGAGCAGGGCGCATGTTTGCGATGGGATTGGCAAACATTGTTAATATTTTTGACCCGCAGCTGATCATTTTAGCGGGCGAGCGGATGCAATTTGATCACCTTTATGCCCAAGACGTGTTGGAAAGCATCAAGAATTCAATTGTCCAGGTGGATCAATCTCCGCCTGAGGTCGTCATCCATCGGTGGGATGATTTAATGTGGGCAAAAGGCGCTGCTGGTTATGCGCTGGAGGGCGTTGAGGAAGCCGCTGTTGTTCAGGTAACGGCGCAAAATGCTTAGGCTGCTTTGGGTTGCTGGGGTGCTTGCCTCGCCTGTTCTGGCAGACACGCCGAGGTTTATTCCCGTTGAAATCACGCCGCATGTTTATGCTGGCGGCTGGGAACACTTTGTCGGCGGAGGCGTTGCGATTTTTGATTGTGACGCTGATGGATTGCCCGAAGTCTTTGCGGCGGGTGGTGCAAATTCTGCAACTCTGTATCGAAACCGTTCTAGCATAGGGGGCGATGTGTCGCTTACCGCGCAAACGCCTGCCAGTTTGGCTGTTAAGTCTGCGATTGGGGCTTACCCCATAGACATCGACAATGACGGCATGACTGACTTGGTTGTTCTGCGTGTCGGAGCGAACATGGTTTTGAGGGGCGGGCCTGACTGTACTTTTGAACCCTTCAACAATTTGAATATTGAACTAGGAAACGCATGGACAACCGCCTTTTCTGCGACTTGGGAGGTTGGGAATAAACTTCCGACGTTGGCTTTTGGGAATTATGTGGATCGCGCGAATCCTGCCGGCCCGTTTGGTGCCTGTGACACGAATTTGTTGCTCCGCCCTGATGAAACAGAATACCGAACTCCGATAAAACTCGACCCTAGTTTTTGCGCTTTGTCATTGTTGTTTAGCGACTGGGGGCGCAATGGGCGGCCTGATCTGCGGGTAAGCAATGACCGCCATTACTATGTCACGGGCGGGCAAGAACAGCTTTGGGCGATGGAGAAGACACCGCGTCTTTATTCACTATCGGAGGGTTGGGCAGGACATCAACTTTGGGGAATGGGAATTGCAAGTCGTGACATTACAGGGGACGGAGTGCCCGAGGTGATGATGTCTTCGATGGGGGATCAACGGCTGCAATCGCTAGATTTGCAAAAAATTGGTCCTGCTTTCAAGGATGCGCCATTTGCGTTGGGAACCACAGCGCACCGCCCGTTTTTGGGCGGGGATGGGCGACCCTCAACAGGGTGGCATATCGCGTTTGGTGATGTTCAGAATAATGGTCGCGACGACATTTTTATTGCAAAGGGAAATGTTGAGCAGATGCCGGGTTTGGCGATGAAAGACCCGAATAATCTGTTGCTGCAAAGCGTCGATGGCAACTTTGTGGAAGCTGGCGATGTTGCTGGATTGGCAAGCCTGCATCGCGGGCGTGGTGCCGCGCTGGTTGATTTAAACAGCGATGGATTGCTTGACGTTGTTGTCGTGAACAGACGCGCGCCGATGGAGGTGTATCAGAACGCCACGTTGGATGTAGGCAACTGGATAAGCGTGCGATTACAACAGCCTGAAATAAATCGCGACGCAATTGGGGCTTGGATTGAAGTAGATACTGGCACCGATACAATTGCGCGTGAAATTACAATTGGTGGGGGGCATGCTGGTGGGCAGTTGGGGTTCGAACATTTTGGACTGGGCAATGTTGGATCGGTTCGTTTGCGTGCTATTTGGCCTGACAATTCCCAAAGCCAATGGATCACGATAAACACCGATCGCGAATATGTTTTTGATCGCGTTGGCAGTGAATTTACGATGCGTAACTAGCGTTCAACTGGCAGGCCGCTGGGTACTTTGTTAGGTATGCCTAGTCGCCCTGTTAATGAAACCGGATCGGTTAAGGTTTCTAAAAATGCGATAATGTTCGAAATGTCATCTGCGGACAAAACACTGGTTTTGAGCGAGTTTGCAGATGCGATAGCGGCACGTTCTTCTGGATCCGACATCACTGTGAAATCATTTTCAATTTTCATTTTTGGCAGAACAGCTTGGCGCGTGTCATAGGTATTTAGCGATGCCTTGGGGTTGGCGTGGTGTGTAAGTATTGCGGGCAATGACGCAAAGGCGCCAGAATGGCCGTAAGGCGCGGTATGAACGACATTGCGCAGCGATGGCGTGCGAAAGGCAAAGGCATCCGTCGAGGCCCCTGTGACGCGCATTCGCCCCTCGTCTTTTTGGTGACGTTCAAAACGCGCAGCTTTGCCAGGCCCGATTTGTGGCATGCCGATTGGGTGAAAACCATGATCAGTTTGGAATTGACCTGAATGGCAGGTGGAACAGCTCGCGGTGCCATAAAACAAGGTGAGACCCTTTATTTGGGTCGGGGATAGTGCTGGGGAACCGCGCAGATACTGATCAAAAAGACTGTTATCTGCACGCCATTCAAAAGCCATAAATGCTGCGATGGCATTGGAAATATCTGCGAAGTGCAAATCGCGGTTTGAGTTTAGTGCTTGCTCGAATTTTTCACTGTATTCGGGTATTGCGGCGACACGTTTGGCCAAAATATCCCATGCACCGTTTGGCCCTGTGAAAAAACCTTGGCGGACCGCTTGCGCAACATCGTTTTCAGAATAATGGCCTGCCATTTCATCGGGTGAAAGAACGGGAAACATAGTTTGCGCTGATAACAAACTGTCAAAGCCAGTTTCCATGTCTGCGCCAAGGGGCGTTCGAAAACCACCAGGTTCTGAGGGATCAAATTCAAGGCGTCCATCATGGAACAAAACCGAGAACTCGGATGCTCCGAGATTGAAAAGGGCTGGGGAATTGCGCGGAATGCGTTGTTCGGGTGGGTTTTGTGGATCTGCGCGCCTGTCGGGGCCAAGCCCGATCCCCCCGTCGCCAATGCCAAGGGAAACACCATCCGAGGTTGCAAATCGCGGGTGGTGGCATGTCGCGCAGGACACGGTTTTGTTTCCGCTTAAAATAGGGTCGTAGAAAAGCAGCTGGCCAATTTGGATAAGCTCCATGCTTGCACGTGAAAATGTAGCATCAGCGCTGGGCAAGGGCTCACTTTGTGCGGGCCCTACGAGCAGAGCGAAAAGGACGGTTGATATGATCCTCATTTAGGAGCAACGTCGGTTAGTGTTAGTTTTAACGTGTTACGATATGGCGCATCTGGAGAAGCGATTATCGATGGAAAATCCGATCTGTTCACGGCATTTGGATAGGCCTGCGGTTCCAGGCAAATACCACTGAATGAGGTGTGGTTTTGTGATCCAAAAGGGGCGTTAACAGGGGTTAGCTTACCCGCGGTATAAACCTGAAGCCCACTTTGGTTTGTTTCCAGCTTTAGGTGCGTTCTATGTTGATTTGTCAGCTTTATCGGTACGTATTGGGTGTTTTTCAAACAATAACTTGTATCAAGGTCGCGTGCCAACGTGGGCGTTAATGTACCGCTTTGATTAAAATCATGAGGGGTGCCCGTGACAGAACAAACTTGTGTCGGAATGCCATCCTTGTTTGCGGACAACGTCTTATCTGCAGGGATTTGTAAGCAATGGCCTTCTATGGTTCCGGTGCCGTTTAGATTGTAATAATTGTGTTGTGTCATGTTGATCGGCGTGGGCTCGCTAACGTCTGCTCTCATGTCGTAAATTAAGGTCGATCGTTCCAAAGTGACGGTCACTGAAAACGCGACTTGCCCTGGGAAACCTTGATCGCCATCCTTTGACAAAAGCCGAAATTGAACAGCCGATGTGCCATGACGATCCATTTCCCAAATTCGCTGCGAAAGCGCAGAAGAGCCACCATGAAGGGTGTTTGATCCTTCGTTTTTATCAAGTTGATATTGCTTCCCATTTAGGGAAAACCGTCCGCCTTCAATCCGATTGGCGACACGGCCGATGATAGCACCTAGGTAGTGTGGGTTGTTTAAATAGTCATTAGCGTCGGCGTATCCTAAAACCGCAGAATGATTTGCTGGCCAGCCCGCCAATTGCCAACTTTGCGTTATGCAGCCTAGATTTAGCAACCGCACTTGCGCCGTTGAATTTTCTAAAATTGCGGTTTCGATTTTGGCCATTTGGCACTCACTCAAACAAACTTGTTAACATAGTTTTCCAAGATTTCTTGACGGCCCGATTTTGGCTCTGGGCCACTGTCGGCAGAAAAGACATTCTCAAAAATACTGTCAAGATCGCTGCTCAACATGGTTTGTGCCTCGGGCGTGTCCCAGCCTTTGTACCGTTCTTGCAGCGCTTGATCCAACCCACCATCTTCGATCATCGCAGCCGCCGCTTTTAAGCCGCGCGCACAAACATCCATTGCACCAACATGCGCAGCCACCAGATCAGTCGCGTCGAGCGATTGTCGGCGAAGTTTGGCATCAAAGTTTGTGCCACCCGTCCCCAAACCACCTGCGTTTAAGATGTGGTAATAGGCCAGAGCAACTTCGGGAACCGAATGGGGGAATTGATCCGTGTCCCAGCCCGATTGATAATCATTGCGGTTCATGTCGATTGAACCGAGCACGCCCAAGGCCGATGCCGTCGCAATTTCGTGTTCAAAACTGTGGCCCGCCAAAATCGCATGACCTTGTTCGAGGTTTAGTTTGACCTCTTTTTCCAAGCCGTATTTTTGCAAAAACCCAAAGCAAGTGGCGGCATCGTAATCATATTGATGTTTGGACGGTTCTTGCGGTTTTGGCTCGATAAGAATGGTGCCTTTGAACCCGATCTTGTGTTTGTACTCCACGACCATGTTCAAAAAACGGCCCATGTGATCCAATTCGCGGCTCATGTCGGTGTTCAGCAGCGTTTCGTATCCTTCGCGCCCGCCCCACAAAACATAATTTTCGCCGCTAAGTTTATGCGTGGCATCCATGCAGGTTTTCACCGTCGCGGCGGAATAGGCGAACACGTCGGGATCGGGATTTGTTGACGCACCAGACATCCAACGACGGTGGCTAAACATATTAGCCGTTCCCCAAAGCAACCCAAGGTTTCGAGGTTCAAGTTTCTCTTCGAAATAGTCGATGATTTCCTCGAAATTCCGCAGGCTTTCAGCGAATGTTTTGCCTTCGGGGCGAATGTCCGCATCGTGCCAACAAAAATAGGGTTGGCCCAGCACATCAAACAATTCAAATGCGACGTCTGCTTTTAGTTTTGCGTGCTCCATACTTCCGTGTGGGAACCAAGGTCGATCAAACGTCGACCCGCCAAATGGATCGCCCCCCTCCCATGCAAGAGAGTGCCAATAGGCAACAGCAAATCGAAGATGATCCTCCATTCGTTTGCCCATGATAATTTCATCAGGGTTGTAATGGGAAAAATCAAACGTCCCGGCGTCAGCGCCTTTAAATGTTGCAGGGCTGATGCCGTCAAAGAAACCGGTTGTCATTGATTAAACCTTTTAAGTGCGGGGTAGATTGCTTTGTATTTTTCATACGCAACATCGAAATCTGGTTTCACGATTGCGTCTGGGTGGATTATTTTCGCAGTTTCAGGTGGTGTCATAACGTCAGTAACTGAACGATCCGTGGCTCCGCAAATCGCCAAACGAGCAGCGCCAAGGGCTGCGCCGAACTCTTTGCCTTTTGGAACATTCAGCCTTAGCCCGAGCGTTGTGGCCAAAACATTCAGCCAATAATCTGACTGCGCGCCACCGCCAATTGCGAAAACTTCTTTCAAAGAGGTTCCCGTTGATGCGAGCGCCGCTAGATTGTCACGGAGCGCAAAAGCGACGCCTTCAAAAACGGCTTGCACCATTTGTGCATGATCTGTCGCGATGTCTAATCCGAAGAATGCGCCGCGAACAGCGGCGTCGTTGTGAGGGGTGCGTTCGCCAGAAAGGTAAGGCACGAAAATCAAGTCGGTCGGTTTTCGGAGTTTGTCTGGCATCAGCTCTGCCAACGCCTCGGGTGATTGCCCAACCATCCGAGACAGCCAATTTAAACTGTCCGTTGCCGAAAGGATAACGCCCATTTGGTACCAGGTGTTTGGGACTGCGTGACAAAATGTATGAACGGCGGTTGCGGGTGAGGGAGAGCACGATGATTGTCCAGCAAGTAGAACGCCAGAGGTTCCAAGAGAGACAAATCCTTGCCCATCGGTGAGCGCGCCGATTCCACAAGCAGCGGCAGCATTGTCTGCGGCCCCAGCAACAATTTTTACGGCAGGATTAAGGTGCAGTTCGGTCGCCCTGTTCGAAAGGATCGTGCCAACTGCATCCGTGCCTTCTAGCAGCGCGGGCATTTGATCCATTTGCATCCCAGACCGTTCGATCAATTCAGGCGACCACTTACGGTTTTTCACATCAAGCCAACTGGTTCCAGCTGCATCGGACATTTCGGAAACCAAACGGCCTGTAAGCCAGTACGTCAGATAATCTTTGGGGAGGAGTACAGTTGCAGTTTTCGCGAAAATGTCTGGCTCATTGTTTTTTACCCACGCCAATTTTGGAGCGGTGAATCCCGGAAAGACGATATTGCCTGATTTTTCTCTGAAATTCGGGTCGCTATCGAGTTGGGCTGCTTGCTGATGACTGCGCGTGTCATTCCACAAGATACACGGACGCAAAACCTGGCCGTCTTTGTCCAAAAGCGTGGCGCCGTGCATATGCCCCGAGGTGGCGATTGCAGCCAGATTGGACATCGCTGTTGGATTTTTTTCAATAAGTTCTGCAAGAACTTGCTTGCAGGCTTCAATCCAACAGGACGGATCTTGTTCGGACCACCCCGTCTGCGGGTTTTGCGATGCATAATGCGCTTGGGCGCTGCCAATCGGGGCTCCATCCAAGTCAACCAAAAGGGCGCGCAAACCAGAGGTTCCAAGATCAAGACCTAGAAAAGTTGGATTAGAATCTGTCATTGAAACAGTTTTTCAGTATTTAATTTTGTTGTCAAATTAAAATAAATACTGAAAATGAATTTAGCACTTTCAAATAGGGGTCGTAAGAAGTGTTTTGAGCGGTTAGGTCTGAATAATGTTTGATCCAACCATCTTGTTCGTCGCGAGCCTCGCCTTTTTACTTGCAGGTGGGATCAAGGGCGCAGCTGGATTGGGGTTGCCGACGGCAGCCATTGCAGGGATGACTTTGGTGTTGGAACCGCGTGTCGCAATCGCGATAGTCTTATTTCCGATGCTAGTTTTGAATTGTTGGCAGTGGGTAAGCGCAGGGGATTTAATGCGATCTGCACGCCAGTATTCGCCTTTTGCCGGCATATTATTTGTGTTTGTTGCGATAACAACATTTGTGTCAAAAAACGTTGCCGAACATCAACTTATGTTGGCGCTTGGTGGTGTTATCATCTTGTTTGTTGCGGTGAGTTGGAGCGGGAAACTTCCAAAACTTGCGGCGAAACACGACCTGTCGGCGCAAATCGGGTTTGGTATCTTTGCTGGTATCATCGGTGGAATGACTTCGGCTTGGGCCGCGCCGATGGGCATTTATCTAAACATGGCGCAGGCGGACAAAGACGAGTTTATTCGCGCCAGTGGTTTTATGATCACCGTTGGCAGTTTGCCACTGTGTTTGGCTTATGCGCAGCTGGGGTTTCTGACAGGACCACTGGCGATCACATCTTTTATGATGATTGTTCCTGCGATGATCGGTTTTGGGATTGGTGCTGCAATTCGCAACCGTTTGTCGCAGGTGATTTTCCGGCACGTCGTGTTAGTTGTGTTTTTGGTGTTGGCGTTAAATTTGATCCGTCGGGCGGTGTGGATCAGCTGAATATGCGCAAAGATGTATTTGTGTTTACCTAAGCAACGCGACTAGTATGGGAACAACCCCAAAAGTTGCAAAATAACGGAGCGCCACATGATTGTTTCTATCACGCCAAATATGGCGCAGACCCCCACAGTGGATGCGTTTTTTGAAGCCCAAACAAACACGATTTCATACATTGTGACGGATCCCGCCACCAAGGCCTGTGCGGTGATCGACAGCGTTATGGATATCGACTATGCCGCTGGGCGTTTAACCAGCGAAAGTGCGGATAAGTTGATTGCCCATATTCAGGCGAATGGTTTGTCCCTTGAGTGGATCATCGAAACGCATGTTCACGCAGACCACTTGTCCGCAGCGCCCTATATTCAGGATCGTATGGGGGGCAAAACGGGTATCGGTGCGCGGATCATGGAGGTGCAGGAAACATTCGGGAAGATCTTCAACGAAGGCACCGAGTTCCAACGAGATGGGTCACAGTTTGATGCCTTGTTTGAAGATGGCGATAGCTACAAAATCGGCGAATTGGATGCTTTTGTTATGGCTACCCCTGGCCACACCCCTGCGTGCATGGCGCATATTGTTGGGGATGCGGCCTTTACGGGTGACACGTTGTTTATGCCTGATGGTGGCTCTGCGCGGGCTGATTTCCCGGGCGGTGACGCAGGGCAGCTTTACGATAGCATTCAACGATTACTTTCGCTGCCAGATGCGTTGCGACTGTTTATTTGTCATGACTACGGTCCAAACGGGCGGGCCATTGCGTGGGAAACAACCATTGGCGATGAAAAAAACACCAACATTCATCTGAAAGACGGTCAAACCCGAGAGGAGTTTGTGGAATTGCGCGAAACTCGTGATGCCACCTTGGCAATGCCCAAGCTGATTATCCCCTCGCTTCAGGTGAACATGCGGGCGGGTGAAATGCCAACAGACGATCTTGGCAATGCGCAATTAAAGGTGCCGATTAACGGGCTTTAATCGTCGGTGTAATCCGCTGGGGCAGGGCCTCGGTATTTTACTGTCAATTCCTCGGGTACTTCTGATCCGTCGTACATGAACGGAAGGATGCCACGGCGCATTGACCTGCCGCCCATGTTTTTGATGTCGTGCTCCGACTTTGTGACACGTTGAGACATGCGCAGCCCCCATTCGTGCAGATGAGCAAACAGTTTGTCGCGGATGTCTTGGTGATCGGGGCTTTCGCCTATGTCATGGAACTCTTCTGGGTCTTCTTGCAGATCGAACATCATGGGCCGGAACCCAGCGGCGGAGTGCATCAACTTGTAACGCCCATCAAAGACCATAAACAAGCGCGCATCGCGGGGCACAACCCCTAATTTGGCCGCCTGCGGCGTTGCAGAGTAGTCGTATTCTGAAATGGCGTAAGTGCGCCAATCAGGCGTTTCACCGTTCAGCCAAGGTATCAGGGAGCGGCCTTCGATAATGTGATCTGGCACTTCGCCCCCCGCGGCCTCGACAAAAGTGGCGGCAAGGTCGATGCTTTCGACCAGCGCATCGCAGGTCGTTCCTCTGACCGCATCTGCGGATTTACGCGGATCATAGATGATCATCGGTACCTTAACAGATTGTTCGTGGAACAGATCCTTTTCGCCGAGCCAGTGATCGCCCAGATAATCGCCGTGATCCGAGGTTAGGACGATCATCGTGTCGTCCATTTTACCCGTTGCCTCCAGATGGTCCAGCAGGCGGCCCAATTGATCATCGCATTGCTTGATCAGCCCCATGTAGGCAGGGATGACTTTTGCGCGAACCTCGTCTCGTTGAAACGCACTGGCGATCTTGTTTTCCATGTAGGCGCCGTAAACGGGGTGCGGATTGTCGCGTTCTATTTCGTGGCGTGTCGCGGTGGGGACATGGTTTGCACCGAACATGTTATGGTAAGGGGAGGGCACGATGTAGGGCCAGTGCGGTTTGATATAGGACACGTGGGCCATCCAAGGGCCTTCTGCCTCATCAACAAAGCGAATGGTTTCAGAAGTCAGCCACGGCGTTTCACTGTCCTCTTCTCGGATGTTGGCAGGCTGGTCAGCGTTGCGGAACATCCAACCGCTGGCAATTTGTTCATCTGTGATACCGGCGTTTGCAAAATCGGCCCAAGGGTTTTCACTCTCGTACCCTTTCGACTTTAGGTATTCATTGTAAGGGGATCTTTTTTCGTCATAAAATCCGTCTGGGCCATAACCCCACAGCCCATCATCACGGCACCAATTGTCGAACCCGCATTCGGCCTGTCGCGCGCCAATTTGCGTGTCAGGTGCCAGCCCCAGTCGCGCCATACCTTCGGCGTCGGCTTTCATATGGGTCTTGCCGATGATCCAGCTGTTCATGCCAAGTTTACGCAGATGATCGCCTATGGTTTGTTCACCCACACGCATCGGAAAGTTGTTCCACTGCGCACCGTGAGAGGCCGCGTATCTGCCTGTGTAAAAGCACATTCGGCTGGACCCGCAGACAGGAGATTGAACATAGGCGTTGGTGAATCGCACACCCATGTTCGCGACCCGATCAAAGTTTGGGGTGTGCAAATGTGGATGCCCTGCACAGCTGAGGTAATCGAACCGCAACTGGTCATACATGATAAAGAGAATATTCATTTCAGGGCTCCTGTGTTCCGTTTTATCTAAAGGGGAAACGCAAAAAGGGGCAACCCGTTAATGATTGTCGTGAGAGAGTAAAATATCCATGTATACAATATGTATTTTATCAGCTACGATTTTGAAGACCGAGATTCTAAATCACCAGTGGCCTTGATGAACGACACAGCCAAATCAAAGAAACCATACCTTTACGAAGCCTTGAAATCCGCCGTTCTGACGCTGGAATTGCGTCCCGGTGCAGATTTGGATGAAGCGCGGCTGTCTGATGAATTTCAACTGTCGCGCACTCCGCTTCGCGAGGTGTTCCGCCAATTGGCAGGCGAGGGTTATCTAGATTTACGCGAGAACCGTGGCGCGCGCGTTTCAGAAATGAGCCACACAACATTGCGCGATTTTTTCTTAACAGCGCCGATGATTTATGGGGCGATTTTGCGTCTGGCCGCAAAGAACGCTACAACCTTGCAGATCGTTGATCTGCAAGATGCACAGGATGCGTTCAAATTGGCTTTGCAAAAGGGCACCTCTGCTGATCGTGCAATTGCAAACAATCGCTTTCACGAAGTAACAGGCGACATGGCGGACAATGTCTATCTGCTGCCCAGCTTTCACCGATTGCTAATCGACCATTCGCGGATTTCGATGACGTTTTATCAACCCTCGGATAATCAGATGGCAGAAAATATAACTAAAGCGTCTGAACAACACGATCAAATTATTGATGCGATTAAAAGGGGGGATGAAATGGTGGCTGCAAAACTGGCAATTGATCATTGGAACCTGTCGCGTGATCAAATCGAACTTTTTGTAATGCCTGCGGGCTTGGATATGCCGTTGGGAACAGCCCCGAGCGCAATAACCGGATGAGGAAACGATGAACCCCATTTTCAAATTTGAAGGGATTTATACCCCTGTTGTTACCCCGTTTAACGCGGATCGAAGTATCAATTTTGCGGCGTTGGCTGATGTGGTCGAAAACCTGATTGATAAAGGTGTTAATGGCCTTATCTCGGGTGGGTCTACGGGTGAAAATTATGCCCAAACAGGTGCAGAGCGCATTGAAATCGCACGGTTTACTGGTGAACAAGCCAAGGGCCGTGTTCCGCTGATTGTTGGCACTGGTGCGATGATGACAGCTGATAGCAAGGCATTGGCAACAGCGGCGAAAGAGATGAAGGCGGATGCGTTACTTGTGGCCACGCCGCCATATTCGGTTCCCACAGAACGTGAAAACGCGTTGAATGCGCTGGCAATTGATAAAGTGGCTGACCTGCCGATCATGCTGTACAATTATCCTGGGCGGATGGGCGTGCACATGGGGGAAGAGTTCCTTGATCGTGTTGGACGCTCAAGGAACTTTTGTGCCATCAAAGAAAGTTCTGGTGATATTAACCGTGTGCATTTATTGGCGCGGGATTATCCCCATATCCAGATGTCGTGTGGGATGGATGATCAAGCACTTGAGTTTTTTGCTTGGGGGTCTCGCAGTTGGGTTTGCGGTGGTTCTAATTTCCTGCCCGAAGAACATGTTGCGATGTACAAAGCCTGCGTTGTTGAAGGGAATTTCGACAAAGGTCGCCGTATCATGTCGGCGATGATGCCATTGATGCGCGTGTTGGAACAAGGCGGGAAGTTTGTTCAAACGATCAAATATGGTGTTACGTTGCAAGGCATTGATACGGGCGCAATTCGGCCGCCGCTGAAGGGGCTGAACAAAGACGACAAACGCGCGTTGGAACAAGTTGTTCGCGTTCTGAAATCCACAATCGCACAAATTGAAGCTGAGGGTTGATCCATGACTTTGCTGACAACAGAAGAATACACTGCACTGGCCACATCGCTTGATCTGGCGACGAGTGCATACATTGATGGGGGATATCGCCCTGCATTTTCGGGGGCGACATTTGAAACTGTGAACCCTGCAACAGGCGTGAAAATCGCAGATGTTGCCGCCTGCAACGCAGAGGATGTGGATTTTGCGGTAACCAAAGCACGCGAGGCGTTCGAGGATGGCCGCTGGTCACGGCTTCACCCGTCTGCGCGCAAAGACATCCTCATCCGGTTTTGCAAACTACTGACGCGAAATGCGCGGGAATTGGCGGTGATGGAAAGCATCGACAGCGGTAAAACCATTTTGGATTGCGAAACGGTGGATGTGCCTGAAACCATCCAATGTATCAAATGGCATGCTGAAGCGATTGATAAGATTTATGATCAAGTCGCGCCCGCAAGCGACGACCATATCGCGATGATTGTGCGTGAACCTATTGGGGTGGTCGGTCTTGTTCTGCCGTGGAATTTCCCGCTGCTGATGCTCGCATGGAAGATCGGGCCTGCGTTGGCGTCTGGTTGTTCCGTGATTGTAAAACCTGCGATGGAAACCTCATTGACCACATTGCGTGTTGCAGAGTTGGCATCTGAGGCAGGGTTGCCACGGGGTGTTTTGAACATTGTGCCTGGGCGTGGCGAAGAGGTTGGCGAACCCATCGGGCGGCACATGGATATCGACATGGTGTCTTTCACAGGTTCGACCCAAACAGGGAAGCGTTTCCTGAAATATTCCGCTGAAAGCAATGCCAAAGAGATCGTTCTGGAAATGGGCGGCAAAAACCCGTGCGTGGTTCTTGATGACGCTGAAAACCTTGATCGGGTTGCGCGACATGTGGTGAATGGTGCGTTTTGGAATATGGGTGAAAACTGCTCTGCTACGTCGCGTTTGATTGTTCATAAAGATGTTAAGGATGCGCTTTTGTCGCGAATTAGGGATCACGCAAAGCACTGGAATATTGGTAACCCGCTTAACCCAGAAATTCGCATGGGCGCACTGGTTTCAAAGGCCCATTTTGACAAGGTGTGTGGGTATCTGAAAGATGCACCAATAGCCATTATTGGTGGAAACACTGTGGACGGGGCATTTGTTGGGCCTACTATTTTTGAGGTGGACGCCCAAGATAAACGCGCCAAAGAAGAGATTTTTGGACCTGTTTTATCTGTCATCACCGTTGAAAGCTTCGACGAAGCGATCAAAGTTGCCAATGACACAGAATATGGTTTGTGCGCGTCGATCTTTAGTTCCAACACAAAACGTGCCATACGCGGTGCGCGTATGTTACAGGCGGGAACAGTCACCATCAACAGCTTTGGCGAGGGCGATATTTCGACACCATTTGGCGGATTTAAGCAATCTGGCTTTGGTGGGCGCGACAATTCCATTCACGCGCATGACCAGTACACGCAATTGAAAACCATCTGGATCGACTTGGCGGATGACGAAGGCGAGGCTGTGGATTGACCAATTTTACCGCAAAACGCACCCCGCGATTTGCGAGCCCAGCTGCGTGGCGTGAGCTGTTAAAACCCGAGCCTGCTGGGCCTCCGTTAGAAGGTAATCACACAGCTGATTTTGTAATTGTTGGTGCTGGGTTTGCTGGTTTGTCTGCTGCGCGTCGTTTGAAACAATTGCAGCCTGCTGCGCGGGTAATGGTTCTGGATGCGCTCGCGATCGCGGAAGGCACTGCAGGGCGTAATTCAGGATTTATGATTGATCTGCCCCATGATCTTGCGTCCGATGATTATGCTGGGCAGGGCACGCAAAGCGATCAACTTTTAACGCAGCTAAATCGCCAAGCCATCGGTTTTGCGTTGGATGCGGTCGCTGAATACAAAATTGACCCAGCGTTTGCTGATCCGTGCGGCAAGGTAAATGGCGCAGCGAGCGCGGCAGGGCATGCCCATAATGAAAGTTATGCTGCGCATTTACGATCGCTTAGTGAAACGTCCGAAATTCTTGATGCGCAAGGGATGAAAGATCTTACTGGCAGTGAATATTATCTTTCTGGATTATTCACGCCTGGAACTTTGTTGTTGCAGCCCGCTGGGTATATTTTGGGTTTTGCGCAAGGTTTACGAAAGGAGGGCGTCGGTATTTATGAAAACTCGCCTGTTCTGAACTTTTCAAAAGTAGGGTCTGATTGGCGTGTGAAAACGCCAAATGCAGCGATCACGACGCCGCACGTCATACTTGCAAACAATGGTCACTTAGAAAGCTTTGGTATCGCAAAGGGTCGTCTTGTGCAGTTGTTTTTATATGCGTCGATGACGGGTGAACTTGGTTCAGATCAGCTGAATAAGTTGGGTGGGCAGCCGCGTTGGGGCATTACGCCATCTGATCCGATGGGAACAACAATGCGCCGAATTGATACTGCGCAGGGTGGAAATCGAATTGTGACGCGGACATGCGCAACTGTTCGCACTTCGATGGAAGCGTCGCAGTCAGATGTTGCGCGCGCGGCACGTGTGCAACGCAAAAAATTCGCTGCTCGGTTTCCAAAGCTCGCTGACATGCCGATGGAATATGAATGGGCAGGGCATCTTTGCCTTTCGTTAAATGGAACTTCGGTTACGGGGCCAATTGAAGACGGCGTGATTTCGGCCTGTGTGCAAAATGGTCTTGGAACTGCGCGCGGGACCTTGACGGGGATAGCAGCTGCAGAAATGGCGTGCGGTCATCGCTCTGATATCACGACTTTTTTCAATGCGGAGGCGGAGCCGAAAAAGTTACCGCCCCAACCGTTCGCGCAAATCGGAGCGAACGCATATCTTCGATGGAAAGAGTATAGGGCTGGTGCTGAATAATCTGGATTATAAGTCTTGATTTAGGGCGTCTGCCGCGGGGATTTCTTTCTCGCGCTTTGCAATATAGGCCAGTAATTCCTCGTTCTTAGCCTCATCTAATTTTGGCTCTTCATATTCCTTCAGCAACTTTTTGGCCTGATTTAACGCGCGTTGCGTGATTTCAACGCTGCCTTCTGCGGCCCATTGTTCGATTGAATTGTTATCAAGCATATTTGGCATGAAGAACGCTTCTTGGAAATTGTCCTGGGTGTGTTGATGGCCCAGATAGTGCCCCCCTGGCCCGATATCAGAAACAGCTGCCAAAGCCGTATCAAAGTCATGCCATTTTGGCCCTTCGGCCATGCGGTACGCCATCGCGCATTGCTCAGAATCTACGATGAATTTTGCGACTGAACAATGCATTCCTGCTTCGTTCCAGCCAGCGGAGTGCCAAATATAGTTTGCGCCTGCATGCATCACAGCCGAAAGCGTTGTAGCACTTTCATAACCGGCTTGCGCATCGAAGGTTTTTGCACCCCCGAGCGTGTTCGAAGTACGCCACGGCACGCCATAATACCGCGCCATTTGTCCGATCATAAAATTCATCAGTGAAATTTCTGGAGTGCCCGCCATCGGCGCG
>Ga0233426_10000258_pt1 | contig 59587 bp, 54 predicted proteins | sample SI_118_April2016_6_FD_179875 | JGI IMG/M metagenome (GOLD analysis project Ga0233426, IMG submission 179875) | Seawater microbial communities from Saanich Inlet, British Columbia, Canada - SI_118_April2016_10_MG | ecosystem: Environmental > Aquatic > Marine > Inlet | place: Canada: British... | reverse complement strand
ACCAAATCTACCTTTTCCTAAACTTAAATTTACAGATTGCTTATTCATTCTATTTCCAAATGAACCATTAACAGTACTTTTATAACCATCAATAACTTTTCTTTTGGTTATAATGTTAACAATTCCTGCATCTCCTTCACCATCATATTTCGCGCCAGGGCTAGTTATAACTTCAATGCTTTTAATTTCATCAGCTGGAATCATCTGAAGGGCTGTAGCTATATCAGAACTAAAAAAAGTTGATGCTTTTCCATTTACTAAAAATTTAATATTTTTTGAACCTCTTAAACTCACTTCTCCTTCTAAATCAACTGTAAGTAAAGGTGCTTTTCTTAGTACATCTGTAGCATCATTCAATCCTTCATTTAGGTCGTTTTCTGCATTGTAAACTATTTTATCAATTTTAGATTCAAAGATTGGTTTTTGTTCAGATATTTTAACTTCTGAAAGCATCTCGGAATTTGCAACTAATAAAATATCAGCTAGCTTTACATCTGGTTTCTTTTTAGTAAGTTCAAAATCAATTTTCTGAATATCATATCCTAAATAGCTTACACTAATTTGATATTTACCTGAACGGATTTTATTTATGTAGAACCTTCCTTTTGCATCTGTTATTGTTCCTTCAATAATTTTGTCCCACCTAGTGTTTGTTAGGCTAATATTAGCGTATTCAAGTGATTTCCCAGTTTTGCTATCAATAATTTTCCCACTAATATTTCCTTTAATATAGTCTTTGGAGTTGTCTTTTCCAAAACCTCCTCTATTTCCTCCACCATGTTTGTCTTGTGCTATAGTTAGGAATGGTATAATAAGTGCAATAAGTAATATGCGTTTCATAATTTTTTGTTTTTAGAGCTGAGTAAAGATGATAGGTTTAATGTCTATTAGGAAGGAGTGTCACATCCCCAACCAAACAATGCTTTTTCTTTGATGATTTCTGCAACACCATCAGGTACTTGTTCTTCCCAATTGCCTTCCTCACAATTTTTTATTTTCTTTAGCACCTCCCTTGAGAAGATATTTAAAACTTCTTTATTAAATTCTAAATCTTCAATTCTTCCATTTTCATGTAAATAATGGTATAAATTGTTAACTCTAGGATGAATAGGAATATTGGAACTGTTTAAAAGTTCAGCATCATCATTTGGTTTGTAAGGGTAAAGATAAAATTTGATATCTCTAGTAAAGATAATTCCAAACGCTTCTAGAATTCCTCCATTTAGATTTCTGTAATATTGTTCTTCAAACATTTCTACCAAATTATCAACCCCTAATATTAAGCCCATTCTTGATTTTGTAAATTGAGATAAATATTCTATTAGTTTGTAGTATTTTTTGTAGTTTGAAATTAATACAGTATAACCTAGTGAACAAAGGATATCAACTCTATCTAAAAAATCTCTTTCATCTACTTCTCCCTCAGCTCTTAAATTACTTAATGTAATTTCAAAAAGTAATTGAATATTTTCTTCCTCTACTCTTGGGTTTTTCTTGAATTTTTCTAACCCTTTTTCTAGCATATCAATATTTACCTTAGTTACTGGCCTAAAACTTCCCCTAATTGTAATGATATTTTTTTTGTACAGGATGTCAGATGGTTGCTGATTCATTCCATCAGGAGTGAAAATAACAGCATCTGTCATTTTTTCTTTTACTAGAATTAAGCTTAGTAATCTGTTATCTATTTCATCAAAATCAGGACCACTAACTTCTACCATGTCAATTTTTACTTTGTCTTTAGATAGGTTATCATACAGTTGTTTTAAAATTTCTTTAGGGTTTGATTCATTAAAACAAGCATACATCATATTTGTTCCTATAATCCCAACTGTTTCTTGTTGTAATTTTGCGTCTTGATCTTTTAATAAAACATGAATAATAAAATCATTTGGCTCACCATCAGGAGTTAATTGAAATCGTAAACCCATCCAGCCGTGTCCTTTTGTTGTTTTAGAATAGTTTATAGTTGAAACTGTATCGGCAAATGCGAAATAACGAGTTTCTTTATAATTGTCTTTGTTTAAACGTTCCTCCAAAAGTGAATATTCCTTTTGAAGCATTTTCTCTAATCTTGATTTACAAACATATCTTCCGTCATCTTCTCTTTCATATATTGCATCAGAAAAATCCTTATCATAAGCTGACATAGTTTTTGCAATTGTACCAGAAGCCGATCCTACTCTAAAAAAATTACGAGCAACTTCTTGCCCTGCTCCAATCTCCACAAATGAACCATATATGGTGCTATCCAAATTAATTTTAAGCGCCTTTTGTGCTGGTGAGAGAATTATATTATTGTCCATTACTTGTTTATTAAATATTTAGCAAATTTATGCTTATAAATCTGTACATGATACTTATTATCTATAATTTTACGGCAAACTTAAAAAAAGATATGAAAATCACCCTTTTAGGAACTGGAACATCTCAAGGAGTACCCGTTATAGCATGTGATTGTCTGGTATGTCTTTCATTAAATAAAAAAGATAATAGATTGCGTTCTTCAGTTATGATTGAAGTAGATAATATTAATTTGGTAATTGATACAGGTCCTGATTTTAGGCAGCAAATGTTAAGGGAAAATGTGCAAGATGTTGATGCTGTTTTGTTTACGCATCACCATAAGGATCATGTGGCAGGCATGGATGATGTAAGAGCATTCAATCATAAATGGAAAAAGGATATGCCAATTTATTGTAATCAACTTACTGCTGATGCTTTAAAACTGGAGTTTCCTTATGTTTTTTCTGGTTTAAATTATCCAGGGATTCCTAAAATTTCAATGCATATTTTTGAAAATAAACCTTTCAAGATTAAAGAGACCGCAATTTTACCGATTGAGGTAATGCATTATAAATTACCTGTTTTCGGTTTTCGGATAAAGAACTTTATTTACCTAACTGATCTAAGCGCTATCTCTGATGCGGAAAAAGAAAAAATGAAAGGTGCAGACTTAATTATTCTGGACGCACTCAGAAAAAAAGAACATATTTCACATTTTACTTTAGATCAGGCAGTTGCTTTACTTAAAGAATTAAAGCCTAAAAAAGCTTTACTTACTCATGTGTCGCATTTTATGGGATTACATGATGAGATAAATAAGGAATTACCTAATAATATTCAGTTGGCTTATGATGGGCAAGTTGTAACTTTGAATGAGTAAGACACCAACTTATCTTTTTGTAATGCCAATAATTAAAATGTATTTTTACCAAAAAATAAATTACACTATGAAAAAAAATATTTTTTCAGCTATATTACTATTTCTTACGATTACAACCTTTGCGGCTAAGCATAATCATACTGATGAAAATGAAGTGAGATACTACAATGCTAATCCCTTAGATGTTACCTTGCAGCAGCAATTAAGAAAAGGACAGGCTTGGCAATCATTTTTAAATACAAACCCTAATTGGTTTGTTATCTTTAACCAGAATAATAGAATGCCACACCGAGCATTTGGTGAGCCAATTTTATTGTCTGGAAGTTCTCAATCTGATGTGTTAGGTTTTTTATCAGCTACAAATTTTATCCTACCTACTGATTTAAGATTAGTAAATAATAGTAAAAATGAGAGATATATTAATTTAGATTTTAATCAGTTTTATAATAATATAGAAGTAATTGATAGTAGAGTCTATGCAAAATTAAGTTTGGATAATAAGTTGTTAGCTTTTGGCCTTGATGTGTTTAACGATATTAATGTTAGTACAATTGCTAGTATTTCTGAAGCTCTTGCTATCACAGCAGCTCAACAACAAATTAATAATCCTATTACTGATGTGTTTGTATCTGATAACTTAAAAATTCTTCCAATTCCTGTTTCTGGAAAATTTGAATATCATTTAGTATATACAATTAACTTTAAAACAAAAATTGAAGAAGGTCCAGCACATTATACTTGTTATGTTGATGCAAATGATGGAGCTTTATTAATGCGTAAAAATGAGGTGATGTATGAAGCACCTCCTGCTATTTCTTCAGTTTCGGGAGATTTATATACTACCAATCCTTATAACCCATCTTCTGTTGAAAAGTTGAAATATTTGAAAGCAAATAATCCTGCAACTAATACTAATTACTATACTGATGTTAATGGTGATGTAAATATTCCATTAACAATCGGAACACAAATTAGATATAAACTGGAAGGATTATATGCAGATGTGCAAACTAATGGGAATACGCCAGATATCTACCAAACCCTTGGCAGTAGTAATGCAATAAATTTTGATAACTCTAATTCTACAATTCAGGAGAGAACAGCATATTGGGCTGTAAATGAAGTTCATGATCATTTAAAAAACATATTCCCAACCTTCACGGGTTTGGATTCGCCAATGGAAACAAATGTAGATGAAGCAGGAAGTTGTAATGCTTATTTTAATGGGAGTTCAATTAATTTTTATGAAGAAGGATTGTCAAGTAATGGAACTGATTATTGTGAAGCAACTGGAAAAATTGCAGATGTAGTATATCATGAATACGGACATGCAATTAATAGTTCCCGTTATAATAATGGGAGCGGAATGTGGAATGGTGCTTTAAATGAAGGATTTGCAGATGTTTGGGCGTTTACTATTACGCAAGACCCAATCTTAGGAATTGGGTTTTATCAAAATAATCCTTCAGGTTTTGTTAGGAGGTTTGATGTCAATAAAAAAGTGTATCCGCAAGATTTAGTAGGAGAGGTGCATGCTGATGGAGAAATTATTGCGGGAGCTTTTTGGGATACCTATTTGAATTTAGGTGACATGCAACAAACAATTAATTTATTCAAATATACTTATGATAGTAATGTTGATGGAGCAGATGGAAATGAGGGGGAGATTTTTACAGATATATTGTTAGAAGTGTTATATGCTGATGATAATGATGGTAATTTATCAAACGGAACACCTAATGATAATGCTATTGTAAGTGCCTTTGCATTGCATGGCATCACATTAATTTCTAATGCTGTAATAAATCATAACCCTGTCGTTAGTGCTAATGCAAATTTAACTACCTCTATTAATGCAAATATTACATTAACTTATGCATGGGCTTTAGGTAATGTTGAATGTCATTATCGCATAAATTCAGATACTAATTGGTTGCCTCTAGCTATGACTCAGTCAGGGAATAATTATGTAGCTCAAATTCCTGGCCAGGTTGATGGCAGTATTATTGCTTATTATATTTTACTGGAAGATATTTATGGTATGGAGGCGGGGATTACTCCTTTCTTAGCTAATAAATATCCTATTCGCTTTGCAAATTTGCCTTATTTTATTTTAGTTGGTTATGATTTAAAAGAAGAAGAAGACTTTGATTTTTCTATGAGTTTTTGGCAAACAGGCGATCAAAATGATAATGCAACAACTGGTTTATGGGCGATTGGATCACCTATGGGTTCGTTTGAAGGAAATACTATAGTTCAAACAGACGCCCAACATACACAAGCTGGTTCTGATTGTGCATTTACAGGAAATGCATCCTCTCCATCTGCTAGTATTGGAGAAAATGATATTGATGGTGGTCATACAACACTTTATTCTCCTGAATATGATTTAAGCTCTTATGTTAACCCAGCTTTTAGTTATTGGAGGTGGTTTACTAATAATGCAGGTGCTGAACCTAATGCGGATTGGTGGCAAGTAAGTATTACTGATGATGGTGTAAACTGGATAAATATAGAAAATAGTTTAACTTCAGATAATAGTTGGAGGAGATATGCCTTTAGAGCAAAGGATTACGTAAGTTTAAGTAGCACACAAGTTCAGCTAAAGTTTGTTGCTTCTGACAGTACAAATGGTGCTTTGAGTGGTGGGAGTTTGGTGGAGGCTGCCTTAGATGATTTATATCTTTGGGATGCTGCAAATAGTACGGGTGTCTCTCATTTTGACTTTAAAGCTAATTCTTCAAAATTAATTAGAGTAACTGACCTTTTAGGACGAGAAGTAGATCCTAGTAAAGTGATTGATAAAACTACTTTGTTTTATATTTATGATGATGGGCGTGTGGAGAAAAGGATTTATATTGAGTAATACCCCTCAATCACTTTGTGAAAGCTCCCCTAAAAGGAGTGAATTATAAAAAATAGAAAAGCCGAGCCATGATCGAATTTTTTTATTCAGCACTTTTTTTGCGTGTGTCAAATATTTCCCACCAAGACTTAAACTAAGGCAACTAACTGAAAATCAATAGCTATTTTTTTAATAATTTTTTTGTAGTTTTAGAGATATGAAAAAACTACTACTGCTTTTGTTTTGTTTGCCACTACTTAGTATGGCCCAGCTTACCACTATTTTTGATGCAAATTTTGAACAAGCCTTAATTACTTTGGGTTATGATGTATTGCCTATTGACGGAACAATACCTACTGCAAATATTAATACGCTTACAAGTTTGGATGTAAGTAATAGCAATATTTCTGATATGACAGGAATAGCAGACTTTACAGCATTAACAAGTTTGGATTGTAGCCACAATACGATTTACTTGAATTTATTAGATGTAAGCAGTAATGCAAATTTGGAATATTTAGATTGTTCTTATAACAACCTTAACTTTTTAGTTGTTAGCAGTAACACAGCATTGACTTATTTGGATTGTAGCTGGAACCAGCTAACCGCTTTGGATGTAAGTGCAAATACAGCTTTAACCCATTTAGATTGCTTTGGAGGAGCAGCAATGCCTAACCAAATTACTACTTTAGATGTTAGTGCTAATACAACTTTAACCTATTTGAATTGTGGTCGCAACCTACTAACTACTTTAGATGTAAGTGTTAATACAGCTTTAACCTATTTGAATTGTAGTGACAACCTAATTACTAGTTTAGATGTTAGTACTAACCTTGCTTTAACTCATTTATATTGTGGTAATTATTCCTGGTTAACCAGCCTAGATGTAAGTAATAACCTTAACCTAACACATTTAAGTTGTGCTGGCAGTTTTACGAGCTTAGATCTAACATATAATGTTAATTTAACCTATTTATACTGTTCGAGTCCATTAACGACTCTAGACCTAAGCAATAATACTTTATTGGACACCTTGCATGTTTCAGGTACTCAAATTACTAACCTAAATATTACTAATAATGTAGCATTAATTCTCTTATCTTGTAATGTTAACTCTAATCTTAGCAGCTTGGATGTAAGTCAGAATATAAATTTACAAACATTATCATGTACTTCTAATCAACTCACAAGCTTGGATGTAAGCTATAACCCTTTACTTACTTTTTTGAATTGTGATGATAATCAAATCTCCAATATAACTATGGGGGAGCAGCATCCGCTTTTAAAAAGTCTCTATTGTTCTAATAATCTTTTTAGCAGTATTAATTTAGGCTTATTCCCTGTACTAGAAACTCTTTGGTGTACAAATAATCAATTGACAAGCCTAGATATAGATAGTCTTTTTAATTTAAAGATGCTCTACTGTGAAGACAATCAAATCACAAGCCTTGATGCAAGTGCCAATACGGTATTAAAATATTTATATTGTGAAAATAATAGCATCAGTACTATAAATGTTAATGGGGCTGATTCTTTATTTGCTTTAGATTGTAGCGACAACCAAATAGCTAGTTTAGATGTGAGTACGAATACTGTTTTATGGGGTTTAGATTGTAGCGATAATCAATTAAGCAATATTGATGTAAGTAATAATATTGCTTTAACTGGTTTAGGATGTAATAACAATCCACTAATTGATAGTTTAGATGTAAGTAATAATACTAATTTAACTAATTTGCAGTGCAGCAATAACCAACTCAGCTATTTAGATATTAGAAATGGAAATAATCATAATATGAATGCTTTTCCATCTAGCTTTGATGTCAGGAACAACCCTAACCTTTTTTGTATTGCTGTAGATGATACCGTTTGGGCAGCTGCTAACTGGACAGTAGCTAATGGTAGTATTGATCCTCAACATACCTTTAATACGAATTGCACGCCCAGTTGGGATTGTGTAGTAGGGGCTTGTATTGATTATAACTTAGGTACTGGGGGTTATGCTACTTTATCTGATTGTCAAGCAACTTGTGGCATTAACGCAATTGAGGAAGTAGAAGATACCAAGGAATTAGTTAGGGTAGTTGATATTTTAGGGAAAGAAGCAATAATCAAACAAAAAGGTATTTTGTTTTACCTTTATAGTGATGGTACTGTGGAGAAGGTTGTGCAGGTTGAATAATAGTTTGAGAAAGAAGAATACATTAAGCCCAGCAATTTTGTTGGGTTTTTTTATTGGTGATATTTTGATAAATCAAAAGTAATAAATAATAATAAAAGTATATTTTAGCAGAAATATTTAGGGGCATTGATTGTAATCTGTTTAGTTATGAATGGTTGCTATATCCTTAAAAGAGAAAATACTTGGAGAATACAAAAGGAAAAGTAGTTGTCCATTTGATGAAAAGTATGATGTTAATTCTACACTTAAAGCGTTTTTAAATTATTCTTTTTTCAAATTAGATGACTAGTATTTTTAAAATTTTAGATGACAAGGAGATCCAGTATGCAGTATTGAAAGGTAGATATGATGATCAGTCATATGAATATGAGAAAATAGGATTTAAAAAGGATTTAGATCTTGTGTTGAATTGTAATAATACTGATATAATTGACTATCTAAAAAAAGAGAATGTTTTTAAATACTTAGAAGAAAATTCATTTTTAGATATCGAAAATAATTTGCGAATTGATTTTTACTTTAAAGCTATTAATGTTGGGTATTATCATTTTCTTAAAATTGATGTTGATTCTTTTCTAAATAAAAAGGTATCTGAAAAAGAGTATATTATTTATCAGCTATTGGATCCGTTACTTAAATTTTCTAAATATCATATTCGACATCAATATAGACTAGAAAGATATTTTACCTCTGGAATTCCCGTAGGTGTTGAAGCGTGTTTGGATAGAATCATAGGAAAGAAATTTTCTGTTCAACTCCTGAAAAAAATCTTAGATTCTAAATATGATGTTAAACCTATATTTATTAAATTATATAAGTTCAAGATGTTGTTTATAAATGGTAATTTTGTGAGAATGATAAAATCAAGAATTTTTTAGATGCCATTAGTTTTTAAACATAAGGATGTAGCTTTTTCTCTTTCAGTTTCTGAAATAAAAAGCCAACAGCTGCAACAAAAAATTCAGTTAGCTCTTGAAGATGTTTTCAAAGGATTTATTGGTGTTGAGTCAGATTCTATTGCTCTTGAGTTTGTTTTTACAGATGATATAAATGTATTCATCACTGATGAGGGATTTGTTCGAGTGAAGAATGTTAAAGTTGGTAAAACCCAAACTCATTATAAGGATGGTGAAGTTAATTTTTTAATTAATAATTCTAATAAATTTAAAGTATATATTAATGTAATCGATAATGAAAGCCCTATATCCTGCTTAAGAGTGTTTAATAAAGCATTTAAAAATAATATAGAGCTCCAGATTACAACTTTTTATTACAGAGTATTTTTATTGTTCTCTCAGTTATGGAATCTCGAAAATAATTGCAGTTATATTCATGCTTCTGCTGTTGAGATAAATAAAAAGTCTATTTTATTTACAGCTGATTCAGGTGTAGGAAAAAGTTCCTTATTGTTTAAGTTATCACAGGATGATACTGTTAAATTTATTGCAGATGATTTAACTATTATTTCTAATCAAGCTGAAAGTTATTATCAAGGAAGATGCTTAAGTGTTAAACCTTACCATTTAAGTTTTTATAATTTTCTTACTGAAAGACTAAGTATGTTAATGAGTGTAAGTCATAAACTTCAATGGAAGGTTTTTAAAGACAATAGGTTAACTTACAGGTTATCTCCTGCTAGTTTATTTCAAAATATCAGTGCAAAGTCAAAAATAAAAAGTATTATTCACTTATGTAATCATGATAAAGATACATTTGAAATAAAAAATATTACTTCTGAAGAATTAATTGGCTTTACAATTCCTATTTTAACTAACGAATTATTTTTGGCAAATTATAAATTAAATACTTTAGCTTCTTTACCTTTTTCCCCTTTTCAATCAACAGGTGAAATGTATAAGGCATCTGAGGATATATTTAATTCAGCATTTCATAATGTAACTTTAAAATTAGTATTTCTTCCTTATATGTCTAACCCAAATGACTTATATGATTTTTTAAAAAGTGAAGGATGCTTAAATTAATTTTACGACAGACAAATTGGGGTATATTAGGTGCAGTTTTTGGTTTCTCAATTGGGTTTTTTGTAAAAATATATTTGCTAGATATTGTTGGTCTTGATGCGTGGGGGAAGTATGTAGCAGCCCAAACCTTTGTTTCCTTTGTTGAAACTGTGCTTTCGATTGGTATCCCATATGTTATTATTAAATTTATTCCAAATTTTGTTGATAGGAATCAAGAAAAAGCAAGTAGGATTGCAAATATTTTTTTAAAGTATGCCTTAGTGGTTGGTCTTGGTTTCTTGTTCTTAAATTATTTTTTTTCCCCTTATATTTCTAAATATATTTACACTAAGTTAGATAATTTTTCTACCATACTCTTTCTGATGAGTATACATGTGCCAATTACTTTATTGTTTGGAGTAATTATTTCTTTGTATAGGTCAATGTTAAAAATAAAAGAAATAGTGCTGTATGGAACAGTTGTTGCTGTAATAGTAAGGGCAGTATTAACTTTTGTAGTTTTTCAATTCACTTCAGATATTAGTTATTTTATATTTATTGAGATTTTTACTCAAATATTGGTGCTTTCTATTCTTCTTTTTCTATTTGATAAAAATCAATTCCCACTATTTGTCAAATCAAAAACAAATGATATTATTGAAGATGATAAAATGCTGTCCTATGGTAAAAAGATGTTCTTTAATTCGATAGTTGCATTTGTTTCAGGGCAATCGTTAAGCTTTATTATAAGTATTAAACTGGCATCTGTTGATGTTGGTGCATATAACATATTACTTACTTTAGCAGGGCTATCAACTTTCTTATTGATTAATTTAAATAAGGTATTTGCTCCAGCAATTTCTAAACTTTACCATGATAGAAATTTTAAAGAGTTGAATGACTTGTATAAAAAAACTACTTTTCTTATTAATCTTTGTGCAATTCCTTTAGTTGTAAATGTTGCTATTTTTGCAGATGAAATTTTAGGATTGTATACTGTAGAAATGCTAGTATATAAAGAGTATTTATTTTATATGCTAGCAGGAGGGATGTTGTCATTAGCTGCTGGTAGTTCTGGTACTTTTATGATTATGGCAGGTTTAGAGAAACAAAATTTGAAAATCCAATTTATACGGGCTATAATGTTAATTTTATTGTCTTTGTGGTTAATTCCTTTAATGGGTTTAAAAATTGTTGTTATTCTTTATGTTTTAGCTATGTTATTTGTAAATCTTATTCAGGTATTTTATATTTATACGTATATTAATATATCTCCTTTTAGCAAGGAGTTAATAATATTATTTATAGCAACTATCTTCATAATGTATTTTGCAATGAATCAAAATATTCATTTCTCTCTCTCTCATTTTTTTATTATACCAATATTTTCTTTTGCTTTGTTTTTTTCGATTATGTTTAAGTCATTAAAAAGATTATTAAAAGATATAATTTAGTATGTCTCTTTTTAAATTTTTGAGTAATTTAGTTTTTAAATTAACTAATAGTAATGATTAAATGGTTTTTTAAATATGGTGCTTTATTTTTTTTATTGAATACTATTTTACTTTCAATAACAGAAACTGTAGTTATTGGTGAGTTTATTTTCTTAGTAATTATGAGTGTTTTTTCATTTTTACTTTTAATAAACCCGCCTCAAATTAAAAAAATTATCTTTCATAAAGCTTTTAGATTTTTTCTTATATTAAATTTACTTAATCTATTTTACTGGATATTGTTCCATGAATTTTCAGATTTTGAAGCTGGAAAATATCTTATTGCAAGAGGTATGCAGTTTTCATTAATTTCTTTTTCAGTTTATCATAATCAGGAATATTTTAAAAATAAATTTCTAGAGCATATTGTGTATGCAATTGCAGCCTTAATTTTTATTGGATTTATTGTTAATCCATATATCTTTTCGGGAAGATATAGTGGCATTGTCTGGAATCCTAATATGTTAGCTTCCTTTAGTTGTTTGGGTTTTTCTGCATTATTTTTAAATTCAAAACCTAAAACAAATTTTGATCTTTTTTTATTGGGAGTGTTTCTATTAGTTTCATTAATTACTGGTTCTAGAGGAGTTTTAGTTGGTGTTTCTTTAGCTTTTTTTCTTAAATTTGGGTTTTCTAGTCGTAATATAATCTATGGACTGCTTTCCTTCTATGGACTGCTTTCCTTTGTGTCATATCTTCTTGTGATGAGTGTTGAACTAGATACTAGTTTTAATAGGTTTGCATCCCAAGGTTTGTTTAATGATAGGACATTACAATACACTTATGCTTTTGAAACATTTTTGCAGAAACCTTTTTTCGGTTATGGATTAGATAAATATGCTTATATTGATCCTTCTATTATCCCAGATTATTTGGAAGGTTTTATTATCTCAGCTCATAATGGATACTTAGCAATTCTTGTTCAATACGGCATCTTTTTTAGCTGCATTATTCTTGGTATTATTTTTTATAAAACAAGTAAGTTTATTAAGTATTTTAGAGATGGAATAGCGTTGCCTGTATTCTATCTATATATTTTAGTGTATGCTCTTATTTCGTCCTTATATGAAACTTTAATTACCGGGATTAATGAATTTCATACTATCTTATTTTGGATCGCTTTAGCTGTTATGTCTCTTAATGAATTTCAAATGAAAAATGAGAGTTAAAATAATTACAGAAATAGACGAGTTTCTACAGATTTCTGAAATTTGGAGCAGGAAGTATGATGAGCATAAAAACATATCATTTTTTCAATCATTTGATTGGAACTACCATTGGTTTATAAATAATTTATCCAATGATAATTTATTTATATTACTATTTTACGATCAGGATTATATGCAGGATTCTAAGCTTATTTGTCCAACCTTTATTGATAAAAAAGGGTGTTTGCGTTTTATTTCAGATATTCATTCTGATCTTTGTGATGTTATATCTGAAAATATTTCAAAATCAGATTGTATAAAAATTACAGATCTATTTGCGGAGTTAGTTTTTAGCACTAATGAGATAAAGAAAGTTAATCTGATAAATTTTTCTTTAAATAACTCTCTAGTTTATATTTTATTAAAAAAAATAAATTATAATTATTACTATTCTCAAATTGTTTCATCAGCTTTTTTTAATCTTGAGGATGGAAAGATATTTCCTAATTCTGCACAGCATTTTAAATCTTCAAACAGAAAACGGATAAATAAAAATATTAAAAAATTTCTTCAATATGATTCTAAACTCATAAACTCAACTTTGGTTGACTTCCCTGAAGTGGATATACTTAGGTTAAGAGATTATATGGTGAATAATAAGTATAGAAAATTAGATTTCTTTAATGATAAGATGATTAATACTATTAAAGAATTATATGTAAAACAACTTGTTGAAATTAATATGGTTTCACATGCTGAAGAAGTTAAATCAATAATCATTATTTTTAAAAATCAACAGTCATATCAATTGTGGGTTTCATTATATGTTGATCAGCCACATATAAGTATTTTTACAATTAATTCTTTTCTTCAATTAGTTAAGGGTGATGTTAGAATTGATTTAGGTAGAGGTATGTATGACTTTAAAATAATGAATTATGCTCCAGATGTCACGGAGCTAAATGAGTTCTTTTTCTCAAAAAATAGATTTTCTTTTCTTATAAAGATTATAATAGTAAAGTTAAAGGAGATGGTTAAAAAAATAATAAATTTCAGAATTTAATATGAGAGTTTTCTGTTTTCTTGTTGAACCAGCTTCTTATGCTCTAGATTTAGCAAAGAATATTTATGATGTAAATAAGGTTGATTATTGCTTCATTAAACAACATACTCTTGCTAGTTCAGATGCTAAGTCTAATAAAGAATTCCTAGATAAAAATTCTTTGATTTCAAGATTTATATTTGTTTTTAAGACTTTTAAAAATAATGATTTTATTATTATAAATGGATATAACAACTATCCCTTTATACTTACTTTTATTTTTAATTTATTTACATATAAGAAAAAGTATATAGCAACTGAATCCGATACCCAACTGAGTATTCCAAAAAACCCAATTAAACGATTTGTGAAGTGGTTTTATTTGTCAATTATTTTTCAAAATAAATATGTACTTGGTTTCTCTGGAGGAAGTAATTCGCATAAAGATTTATTTAGACACTATGCAATGGATGAAGATCGTATTTTTTTAATGCCTATGATGGTTGATAATAAAAAGTTTTATTCTGAAAATAAAGTATTTCCAACATTATTCACTTTTTTATATGTTGGTAGGCTGGTTGCACATAAAAATGTTGAAGAATTAATTCAACAATTCAATGCTAATTTTACAGACTCTAATGTTATTTTAAGAATTGTAGGGGATGGTGATCAAAATGATTATTTAACTAGTACTTATGCTTCAGAAAAAGTTATTTTTGTTGGTAAGAAGTTTGGTCAGAATTTAATTGCTGAATTTCATGAGGCATCTTGCTTTGTCTGCCCTTCTAAATTTGAACCATGGGGCTTAGTAGTTAATGAGGCATTAAGCGCAAGCTTACCAGTAATTGTAACTAAAGAGGTTGGTGCTTGTTTTGATTTACTTAAAGATAAGGAAACTGGCTTAATTGCAGATAATATGAATGATTTTGGATTAAAAATGCAGGAGATTTATAAAGATAATGATTTACTTTTAAAATACTCCAAAAGTGCAAATGAGTTGATGCGAAATAATTGGAATTACGAATTATATAATAGTTGCTTGAATGATGCAATTAAAAAAGTAGAGCAATGGCGATAAGTTCATTTTTACGAATAGCGATAATAAGGATTGCATCTTTGTTTTATGTAAGTGGGAGAAGTAAAGTTATCTTTTATCATGATATCCATTCTGATAAGCAATATACTGATATGTCTACTCCGATTGAATTGTTTAAAAAGCATATTGACATAATAAGAGTAAGTGGGTATGAAATAGTAAATAAAATAACAAATACTCACGGACAAATAGAAATTTGTTTTGATGATGCTTTTCTTGGATTATATGATAATATTGAATGGATAAAAGAACAAAATATACCTATTAATCTATTTGTTGTTTCTTCATTTTTGGAGAAAGAAAATCATATTAATACAGAACAACTTTTAGAGTTGAATAAACTAAAACAGACTACAATTTCTTCACATACTGAGAGTCATAAAATATTACATAAAATTTCGCAATTAGAGATTGAAAAGGAGTTGAGTGAATCTAAAAATACACTTGAAAAGTTATTGAATAAGACTGTGAATTCTATTTGTTACCCTGAAGGTAAGTTTAATGAGCAGATTATTGAATTAGCAAGAAAAGAAGGTTATGAAAAGCAATACTCGTCATTACCAGGTTTTTATTTTAATGAATTTTTGCCAAATGTGAAGAGAAGAAGTTTAGTTCAATTTTCAGGAGAAGAGGAGTTTATGGCAATTTTGAAGGGAGGAGATCATGTTTTAGCATTTTGGTATAAATTTAAACATTTTAAGAAATGAGAGTCTGTTTAGTATCTTCATCATTTTATCCAGCAACTTTTTATGGTGGTCCCATTTCTGCAACTTGGGATTTGTCAAAGAAATTAGCTGAAAAGGGAAATGAAATTTATGTCTCAACAACTAATGCAAATGGTACTAAAAAACTAAATGTTGAGTGTGATAAGTATTTAAAAAAAGAACAGAATGTTTTTGTAAAATATTACAATGAGCAATTACTTAATAAGTTTTCTTTTGCTTTTTTGTATGGAATATGGTCCGATATTAAAAAGTCAGATGTAGTTTATATTCAATATCTTTTTCACTACACTGTATTAGCGGCCTTATTTTGTAGTGTAATCCAAAGGAAAAAAATTATAATTTGCCCTAGAGGTAGTTTTTCAGGTTTTACTTTAAATAATAGGCTAACCTTTATCAAATCACTTTGGCTCAATTTTTTGATAAAACCAATAGTAGGAAAAATTATTTGGCAAGCAAGTTCTTACTTGGAAGAGAAGGATATTTTAAATAAATTTCCAAATGCTGATGTGAAAATTGTTAATGATGGAATTGATTATGAATCCTTTCAGAATTCAGATTTAGTAATTAAAACAGAGTTACTCTTTAAATTTACAGGAACCAATCATGATAATATTTCTGAAATTTTCTTTTCCATGGGAAGGCTGCATAAAATAAAAGGTTTTAATGTATTGATTGATGCCTTTTACTTGTTTTTAAAAGAGAACAAAAATGCGAAATTAATGATTGCTGGTGGAGATGATGGAGTAGGAATTGGGTTACAAAATCAGATTGATAGATTAAATCTTGAAGATTCAGTTTTCTTAATTGGTGCTATTAATTTTAGAGATAAAAAACTACTCTTAAATAATTGCGATTATTTTACTTTGGCATCTGAGTTTGAAAGTTTTGGAATTGTTATTGCGGAAGCTCTTTCTTGTGGAAAGCCTGTTGTTGTATCTAACAAAACACCTTGGAAAGATATAGAAATAAATAATTGTGGTATTTTTACCGATAATAACAAAGTTAGTTTTTTTGAAGCTTTTAATAGAGTTATACTGAAAGGATATAATGCTACTTTAATTAAAAGTTATGTTAAAACTAATTATGATTGGGAAGTTATAGTTGATAGATTTATAGATTTAATAAAAAGCAAGTAATGTATATTTTAGGAATAAATGCATATCATGGTGATTCTTCAGCTTGCCTCTTGAAAGATGGAGTTGTTGTTTGTGCTACTGAAGAAGAAAGGTTTAGAAGGATAAAGCATTGGGCTGGATTTCCTTCTGAGGCAATTAAGTTTTGTTTAGAAGATGAGGGGATTACTATTAAACAAGTAGATCATATTACTATTTCACGAGATCCAAAGGCTAATTTTTTTAAGAAAGTAATTTATAGTTTAAAATATAGTATTAGTATTTCTACTATTTGGGATAGGTTGATGAATTCAAAAAAAGTAAGTTCTGTAAAAGGGGAGTTAGCAACTATTTTTAATGTTTCTGAATCTCATATAAAAGCTGAACTGCATAATATAGAACATCATAGAAGTCATATTGCATCTTCCTTTTTTGCTTCAAGTTTTGAAAAGTCAGCAATTCTTTCAATTGATGGTTTTGGCGATTTTACTTCAACTATGTCAGCTGTAGGTAGTGGTAATAATTTTGAGGTTTTGAATACCGTAAATTACCCTCATTCTTTAGGTGTTTTTTATACAACAGTTACCCAGTTTTTAGGATTTCCAAACTATGGAGATGAATATAAGGTTATGGGATTAGCTCCTTATGGTGAAGCAAAATACCTAAAAGAATTAGAAGAAATTTTAACCCTAACTGATGATGGATTTTTTAAATTAAATAGTAAATACTTTAAGCATTTTTATCAAGGGGTAGCAATGGATTGGGAAAATGGTTCTCCAATAATTGACTCACTTTTTACAGATAAATGGAATGATTTATTTTGGAACCCAAGAGTAAAAGGAAATGATTTAGAGCAGTTTCATATTGACTTAGCTACTTCTGTGCAAAGGTTTACTGAAACTGTAATTTTTCATATGTTGAATCATTTGCATAAAAAAACAGGTTTGGATAGTGTCTGTATTACAGGAGGTGTAGCTCAAAATTCTGTTGCAAATGGTAGGATATTGGATAATACTCCTTTTAAAAATATCTATGTTCCATCTGCAGGGCATGATGCAGGAACCTCTATTGGTTCAGCACTTTATTTATATAATCAAATTTTAGGAAAAGCAAGATTACCAGAAACGACTACTGCTTATTTTGGGAAGAAAGCTACGCAAGCTGAAATTATTTCAGCTTTAGATAATAAGGGTGTTTCGTATTCAATTTTAACAGATGATGAGTTGTTTGATAAGGTTTCGGATAAGTTAGTAGGTGGTGGTGTTATTGGTTGGTTTCAGGGTAGAGCGGAATTTGGTCCTAGAGCTTTAGGGCATAGGTCAATACTTGTAGATCCAAGAAGGAATGATGCAAAAGATTTGTTGAATGAGAAAATTAAGAGAAGGGAGAGTTTTAGACCCTTTGCACCTTCAATTTTAAAAGAGGCTGTTAGTGATTATTTTGTGCAAAATGACACTGTTCCTTTTATGGAAAAAGTATTTGATATTAAAAAAGAAAAGCATGCCGAAATTCCTGCTGTAACTCATGTTGATGGTACTGGAAGATTGCAGTCAGTTGATGCAGATATATCACCTAGATATCATAAATTAATTTCTAAGTTTGCCGAGAAGACTGGAGTGCCTATTTTGTTAAATACATCATTTAATGAAAATGAGCCTATCGTAAATAAACCTGAAGAGGCGCTTGATTGTTTCTTGAGAACAAAAATGGATATGTTGGTAATGGAAAATGTAGTTGTAGAAAGATAAATATGAAAGAAGAGACATTTTATGATAATACCCCATTTGAGTATGGGTATTCTTCAAAAGAGGAAATAATTGCTAATATGAATCCTTTACTTAAAAATTTAATGGAACAAAATAAAGGTAAGGTATTTTGTGATATTGGTTGTGGATGTGGTAGAAATTTAGTGTATGCTTCAAAGTTTGCTTCCAAGGTTGTTGGTGTTGATTTGAGTAGTCAGTCTCTTTCTTTTACAAAGTCATTTGTACAAAGTGATAATTTGGAATTATTAGAAGGAAATAACTTAGCTATTCCTTTAGATAATGCAATAGCTGATGTTGTGGTGAGTGATGGCGTTTGCCATCATACTGGAGATACTATTGGGGCATTTAAAGAATGTGTAAGAATTTTAAAACCAAATGGATTACTTTATCTTGCTGTGTACAAAAAGTTCCGGTATTACCCTTTGGTTTACCATTTAGTTGGTGGATTTTTTAGATTAATGAATAAGGTGAGAGTTGGCAATTTTATAGTAGAAAAAGTGCTTGTTAATTTTCACTACTTAATGTACAAATTTTTCAAGAAACAAAAATTATCATTAGCTGAAACTAGAAATATATTTTATGATTATTTTATAACTCCAGTAGCTACATTTCAATCAAAAAAGGATGTTAATTCTTGGTGTAAAATGAATAATTGTACTATTGAAGGGTATGCTCGTACTTCCGGAAACTGTCATGTTTTTATAATTAAAAAAGATGAATAATTTGCCTAAGATATCAATTATTACTGTTTCCTATAATAGCGCTAAAACTATTAAAGATACTATTGAAAGCATCTTATCTCAAGATTACAGCAATATTGAATATATAATAATTGATGGTGGATCAACTGACGGCACACTTGAAATAGTAAAAAAGTATGCTGATAAAATTAGCTATTTCGTTTCCGAATTAGATGAAGGAATTTATGATGGAATGAATAAGGGAATAAAGGCAGCAACTGGTGATGTTATTGGAATTTTAAATTCTGATGATTTTTATCCAAATAGTTATGTAATAAGTAATGTGGCTAAAACATTTGTTAATCAAGAATGTGATGCTGTGTATGGCGATTTAGTATATGTGAAAGAAAATAATACAAAGAAAATTACTAGATATTGGCAGGCAGGAAAATACACTACTACTAGAATTAAAAATGGTTGGATGTTACCACATCCCACCTTTTTTGTAAAAAAAGAAATGTATGAAAGGTATGGTTATTACAATACTGATTTAAAATCAGCTGCTGATTACGAAATGATATTGAAGTTATTGTACAAGCAAAATATAAATGCATACTATATTCCTATGATTTTAGTAAAAATGAGAACGGGAGGGGCAAGTAATTCATCATTAATGAATAGAATTAGAGCGAACAAAGAAGATGGTTTAGCATGGACAAAAAATCAATTGAATAAACCTATGTTTGTTAGGATTAAAAAGCCTTTGCAGAAAATAAGGCAATTCTTTTTAAAGCCTAAAATTTAGTTGAAAATCCTAATAATTGATAATAATGATTCATTTACTTATAATCTAAAGCATTATGTAAATCAATTTGCAAATAATGTTGATGTGATAAGAGGGGAGAGGCTTAGTATGCAAATGATTGACAGTTATGATAAAATAATTTTTTCTCCGGGACCTGGTTTGCCAAAGGAACATCCTATTTTGTATAAGGTCCTTGCTCAGTTTTATGATAAAAAGCCCATTTTAGGGATATGTTTAGGGCAACAGGCAATTGCTGAATTCTTTAATGCAAAACTTGAAAACTTAACTATTGTTAAGCATGGTATAACTTCAGCCGTAACTCACTTTTATAATTGCAAATTATTTAAAGATATCCCTACTACTTTTAAAATTGGTCATTATCATTCTTGGATAGTTTCAAAAAGTAATTTTCCTTCAGAATTAACGATTACTTCAGAGAATGAAGAGGGAATAATTACTTCCATTAATCATAAAGAGTATGATATAACTGCAGTTCAATTTCATCCAGAATCCATATTGAGTGAACACGGTTTACAGCTGATTAAAAATTGGGTATTGCTTTAGTATTCTGGCGTAAACCAATCTTTTTTCTTCTCGTATTTCAAATCTCTTAAAGCAGCAGCTTTTACACGAATTGTAAGCGTATAGCTTTTGTGGTAGCCAATAGGAATATAATTGAAAAGTAATTCCCAACAATGCAAATCTCGGTAAACATCAATAGAAGTGTAGGTAAAGTCTTTTGCATCAAAATCATATCCTGATCGAAAACCAATTTTCCATTTTTTTGTAATTTTTACATTTCCAGAAAAATTAAGAGATTGGGTGGTGTCAGCAAATGCTGAAGATTTATAGCCTTTGTTGTAGCTAAGCGAATAATTAGCGCTCAAGTTCCAAGGAATAGCATAGAAATCTCTTTCCTCTTCTTCCTCTACATCTTCAGTTTCTTCTTTCTTCTTTGATGTAAAACTTTTATCGTTAAGGGTTAATCCGATAGTTGTGTTTAAAGAAGTAAGTCTAGCCAATCTATTGTTTGTGTTTAGTTCAAACTGATTTATATTTTGTGTTTGTTCTTTGTTTGAGGTGTAAGGGTCGTATCTACTAGAAAAAGTAATGTCAAAAATATCTAACAATCGTGTTCTAGCGCTTAATGTAATGTCATTTAGGTTTAAGGAATCAGCAAAGATGTTGTAGGAACTTCTAATGTTAAGGTTTTCCAATAGCTTTACCTTTTTTAAGGTTTCAATAGTATCCTTTTTGCTTCTAGTTTTCATCTCCAAAATATTGCTAAACCCAAAAGTAATATTTCCGCTTTTTCCTTTTGAAGGTGATCCGTAAACTCCATTTTGCATAACACTGTACTGTTGTGTGTTCCCTAGCGAATCGTATTGCACAGTTTTGTAATAGCCGTACTTTTCATCTGAAAAATCAGGGGTATACTTAAAGCTAAGATTAGGAGTGATTACATGTCTTATTGCTGCAATTTTACTTTTATTGAACTGAACCATCCCATATATTTTAGTGTTCAGTCCTGTTGAAAAACTGTAATTATGCCCTCTAGTAAATTTATGAAGTGTGTCAGTAATTAAGCTTTGGCTATTTGCATCCCAACTTTTTTCAGTTTGTGATAAATACCATCTTTCTGTTAGGTTAAAACTAGGTTTTAAAGTAAAGTATTTTAGCAGTTTAATTGAAGTGCTAATCGGGATATTATGCTTCATTCCGTTTCTGAAATTAGAAAGCGAATTTTTAGTAAACAATAAGGAATCAGCAGTAGAAATTGTATTTTTTGTATTCATTCCATACTTAATCATTATCTTATCGTACCACTGTGTTTCTGCAGCATTTCCTAGTAATTTAAAAGGGTAGATTCTTTTTGAATTTAAGGAAATATCAGGCAATGTGAGACTTACATTTTTTGTTGATGTATTTTGGCTATGGTTAAGGTTAAAAGTTAAATTATTGAAAAAAGCACCTTCCCAATTTTTAGTTAAATTGATGCTAGATCTCATTGTATTTTTTAAAAAATCATTTGCATTATAGGAATTGTTCCTATGGTAGGTACTACTACCAGCCTCTACATTTGCTGAAAAATTTAAAGAAGGATTAGCTTTTGGGTCTTGCTGATGCCTCCACTTTATATTAAAATCTTTTTTAATACTGTAGTCAGGAAATCCTTTTTCACTATTGAATAAATTCCCATAGCTTAGGTTTAGGTTTCCATTGTATTTATAACGATTTTTATACCTAACTTGTGATTTTAAATTCCAACTTCCTTTTGTGTAAATGTCACTTTTTAAGGATAAATCAACCTTATCACTTAGTGTAAAATAGTATCCACCTCCTTTTAAAAAGAAACCAAGATTTGCTGATTCTCCATAAGAAGGAATAATAATTCCAGAACTTTTTTTGTCATTGTTAGGGAAATATCCAAAAGGAAAAATAAGCGGAGTTGGAATGCCAAAAAAAGTAAGATAGGCAGGTCCTGTAATTATCTTTTCTCCAGGAATTACCTTTATTTTATTTGCACGAATAGCATAATGAGGTTTTTCAGCATCACAGGTTGTGTAGTCCCCCTTTTTAAGATAGAATATATCATCTTCCATTTTCTTCACCACTTTCCCTAGAATATAACCTTCCCCTTCCTTTGTTGAAATGTGTTTTACTCTACATTTTTTACTTTTAAAATTATAGGTAATTTCATGTGCTTTAAAGCTTTCATTTCCTTCTTTAAAAACAGGATGGCCCATTTTATTTCCTAAGCTATCCAGTGCTGTAGTGGCAAAAATTGTATTGCTTATCCAGTCAATTTCTATGTAAGCAGCTGTAATAGTAGTTTCTTGATATTTAATCTTGGCATTGCCGTATAGATATGCTTTTTGGTTGATGATGTCAAGTTTTATAGAATCTCTGGCGTCCTTCTCTATTTCAGCTTCAAAAAATGAACCCTGTGTTGTTGTGTCATTAAAAATTGGCGTATTACTAGCATTAGAATTGTTAATTAATCCTGTTGATAAGAAAAGTAATAGGAATCCTTTTAGGGCTTGTAAGTTCAATCTTAGTGTTATATTTGTATCAAATGCAAAGCAAAAATATCGTGTCAAAAATAATTAATTTATATCATATATTTTCTAGAAACGCAATAGGCTTGCTTTTATTGGCTATCTTTTTTTTAAATACCTCATTTACTGATGATAAGAAAAAGACAAATAGTAAAATAAAAACTATCGTTATTGACCCCGGACATGGGGGGCATGATCCTGGTAACTTAGGTACTGGTAGGTATAAGATAACTGAAAAACATATTGCACTTGACATTTCCTTAAAGTTGGGTGATTATATAAAAAATTCTTTTCCTGATATAGAGGTTATATTCACTAGAAAAACGAATGATAAATTTCTAAAACTAGGGGAACGCACGCAATTAGCAAATGACAATAATGCTGATTTATTTATTTCTGTTCATTGTGATGCTTTTACAAATCCATCTGCTAATGGTGCAGGTGTATATGTTATGGGAATGAGTAAGTTAAAGGCTAACATGGATATTGCAATGAAAGAAAATGCAGTAATTTATCTAGAAGATGATTATAAAGAAAATTATGATGGATTTGATCCTAATTCACCTGAGAGTTATATAGTATTCAGCTTGACACAAAACACGCATCTAGAGCAAAGTTTGAATATTGCAGAAGAAGTAGAACAACAATTTTCTACAAAGGCTAAACGAAAAAGCAGGGGAGTAAAACAAGCTCCTTTTTATGTTATTAGTAGAGCTAATATGCCATCTATCCTAATTGAATGTGGATTTTTAACTAATCCAAAAGAAGAAGATTTTTTACATTCAAAGACGGGACAGGACTATTTGGCTTCTGCAATATTTAGAGCGTTTAGAACTTATAAAGAAAATTTTGAAGGTATTTCGTCAGAAATGGAGACAGAAAAACCTATTCTTGTAAAAGAGGAACAAGTAAATATTTCTGAACCTGCAAAAGTAATTACTACTGATAAAGTAGTGTTTAAGGTTCAAATAGGTACGTATCTAAAATCAATGTTGAATGACGATTTATTTAAAGAAATTAATGCTGAAGAGCAAGATTTAAACGGAACCTTTAAATATTTTGTAGGAGCAGAAATTGATAAAAATGAAGCTGATATTTTAAAAGTAAAAATGCGAACAAATGGTTTTAAAGGAGCTTTTGTTGTAGCTTTTTATAAAGAAAAAAGGATTTCTATGAAAGAAGCCTTAGATTTGCAAACGAAAACAAACAAACATGAATAAAGAACTGAAAATAGGATTTGTTGTTCTGATAACAATTGCCTTATTATTTGTAGGAGTAAATTATTTGAAAGGGCTGAATGTATTAAACTCGAGTAGAAATTTTTATGCTCAGTATGAAAATATTGGTGGATTGCAAGTTGGTAGTTCAGTAATGGTAAATGGCTATAAAGTGGGTATGGTTTCTAATATTGATTTATTAATTGAGGAAAATCAGAATTTACTTGTTACCGTTAGTATTGATAAGGAATTTGATATGGCAGTAAATACTGTTTGTAAAATTGTAAATCAGGACTTAATGGGAACAAAAGGAATCACATTAGTACTTGGTGACGCAACTGAAATTATTGCTATTGGAGATACATTGTTAAGTGGAATAGAAGGCTCTTTGCAAGATGAAGTAAATGCTCAAATTTTACCATTAAAAAATAAAGCAGAGGAATTAATTGGATCAGTTGATTCGGTAATGATGATTGTTACAGCTGTACTGAATAAAGATACTAGAGAGAATTTAAGAAATAGCTTACAAAGTTTAGATAAAACCTTTGAATTAATGTCAACTACAATGATAAAAGTAGATAGTATGGTTGATTTAAATGATGAGCGAATTGCTAAGGTGATTTCAAATTTAGCATCTATCACTAGTAATTTAGAAAGTAGTAATGGAGAAATAAAAACAATTCTAACTAATTTCGCTTCAATATCCGACTCATTAGCAAAGTCAGAAATTGCTACAACCTTAAAGAATTTTAGTGAGATTACTACAAAAATTAATAATGGAGAGGGAAGTATAGGTTTGCTAATGAAGGATGATAAAGTATATGTGAATTTTGAAAAATCTACACGCGAATTAGCTGAGTTATTAGAGGACATTAAAAAACACCCGAGTAGGTATGTTAATTTCTCAATTATCGGAGGTGGTAAACCTTATGTTGAACCAAAATCAAATAAATAGATGGGAATAAGTAATATTATATTTTTAATAGTATTTGCAATTGCAATAGGTTTCTTTATCAGAAATTTAAATATAATTATTGCAAATATAAAATTAGGTAGGGATATTAATAGGTCGGATAGAGCAACTGATAGATGGATGAATATGTTCCGAGTAGCAATGGGACAATCAAAAATGACAAGAAGACCTATTGCGGGAGTTTTGCATATTATAGTTTATGTTGGATTTTTGATAATAAATATTGAGGTAATTGAAATTGTTGTTGACGGTATTTTTGGTTCTCACAGGTTCCTTTCTTCAATATTACCAGTGGGATTATATAATTTCCTTATTGGTTCATTTGAGATTTTAGCAATATTGGTTTTAGTTGCTTGTGCTATTTTCTTGGTGAGAAGAAACATTGTAAGAGTTAAGCGTTTTTGGAGTAAAGAAATGACTAGTTGGCCTAGAAAGGATGCTAATCTTATTTTGGTATTTGAAATATTATTAATGGGAGCATTTCTATCAATGAATGCTGTGGATGGATTGCTATTTTCTGCTGGTGCTGAACATTATGTTACTGCTTTTTCTAATCCTATTTCTCAGTATTTCCAAGCACTTTTTAGTGGTATGGAAGTTTCAACATTAATCACTATTGAAAGATTTACTTGGTGGTTTCATATTATCGGTATTTTAGGGTTTATGAATTATGTTTTAATTTCAAAACACTTACATATTTTCTTTGCATTCCCTAGTACTTACTTTGCTAATTTGAATCCTTTAGGGCAGTTTACTAATTTGGAATCGGTTACTAAGGAAGTGAAATTAATGATGGACCCTAATGCTGATCCTTATGCAGCACCACCTGCTGATGCTGAACCACTAGAATCTTTTGGCGCAAAGGATGCTACAGATTTAAATTGGGTACAATTATTGAATGCTTATAGCTGTACGGAATGTGGTAGATGTACTGATAATTGTCCTGCCAATCATACTGGAAAATTACTTTCCCCAAGGAAAGTTATGATGGATACCAGAGATAGAATTACTGAAATAGCTGACAATAAAAGAAAAGGAACAGAGGATACAAAATCGCTTTTAGGCGATTATATTACTGCTGAGGAATTATGGGCGTGTACAAGTTGTAATGCTTGTACTGATGCTTGTCCTATTGAGTTAGATCCATTATCTATCATTATGGATATGAGAAGGTATTTAGTGATGGAGCAGTCGGCTGCACCAACTGAGTTGAATATGATGTTTACAAATGTTGAAAATAATGGAGCACCTTGGCAAATCCCGGCTGCTGACAGATTAAATTGGAAAGATGAATAAATTAGTAGAAAAGATAGTTGATGGAGAGTTAATTTCTCCAGTGTTGCCAGATGATATTAAAAATTATCTGATTGATATTGATGGTACTATTTGTGATGATATTCCGAATGAAGAGCCAGAGAGAATGGCTACTGCAGAATTGTATCCTGATGCTTTAGAAACTTTAAATAAGTGGTATGAAGAGGGGCATTACATTACCTTTTTCACATCAAGAATTGAAGAGCATAGAGAAGTAACAGAGGTTTGGTTAAAAGAAAATGAATTTAAATATCATGGGCTTTTAATGGGGAAACCAAGAGGTGGAAATTACCATTGGGTAGATAATCATATTGTAAGAGCTACTCGTTTTGATGGAAAATTTACCGACTTAGTAGAGAAAGAAGTATCTATTCAAGTTTTTAAATCATAATATTATGAGTGAATTACAAGTAAAAACAATGGCCGAGTTTATGGCAGAAGGCAAAAGTGCAGATGTTCTTTTTTGGGTGGGAAGTGCAGGTAGTTTTGACGATAGAGCGAAAAAGATTACCCGTGCTTTTGTGAAGATAATGAATACTGCAGGAATAAACTTTGGAGTTTTAGGTTCTGAAGAATCATCATCAGGAGATGCTGCAAAGCGTGCTGGAAATGAGTTTTTATTCCAAATGCAAGCCATGATGAACATTGAGGTGATGAATGGCTATAATGTAAAACGAATTGTAACGACTTGCCCTCATTCCTACAATACACTTAAAAACGAATACAAAGGGTTGGGTGGTAATTATAAAGTAGAGCATCACACTGAGTTTATTGCAGAGCTTTTAGCAGAAGGAAAGCTAACGGTTACAGGAAACTTAAAAGGAACAAAGATTACTTATCATGACCCTTGTTATTTAGGTAGAGCTAATAATGTATATGATATCCCTAGGGAGTTAATTAAATCATTAGGAGTGGAGTTGATTGAAATGAAAAGAAGCAAGCGTAAATCATTTTGTTGTGGTGCAGGTGGAGCGCAAATGTTTAAAGAACCAGAAAATGGGGCACAAGACATTAACATCAACCGAACGGAAGAGGCTTTGTCCTTGAAACCTGACATTATCGCAACTGGTTGTCCGTTTTGTAATACTATGATGACTGATGGCGTGAAAGCCGTAAATGAAGGAGCCGCACAGGTTAAAGATATTGCTGAACTGATTGCAGAGAACATATTGTAGGTTGTCATCCTGAATGAAATGAAGGATCTCGTTTTTTAAATACGAATAATTTTAACTGAGATGTTTCGAATAACGCTCAACATGACAAACCCCTGTCATTCTGAACAAAGTGAAGAAACGCTTTTTGTTCGGCAAAGCCAAACTCAAAAGAAATTAAGTAATGAAAGACCATAATTATTTTGTTTACATACTAACCAATAAGATTAAAACTGTTCTTTATATTGGAGTTACAAATGATTTAGTTGTTAGATTATTCCAGCATAAAGAGGATTCTTTAAATCATAAAAAACACTTTACTGGAAAGTATAATTGTACTAACCTTATTTATTATGAAAGGTTTGAAGATATTAATCAAGCAATTGATAGAGAAAAACAATTGAAAGGATGGACAAGAAAGAAAAAAGAAGATTTAATAAATACAATCAATCCTGATTGGGAGTTTTTAAATAATAAAATAGGTTGAGATGTTTGGCTTTTCCGATTAACAAAATAAATACTGTCATTCTGAACGAATGTGAAGAATCTCTTTTTATGATAAGAGATGTTTTGACTAGCGCTCAACATGACAAAAAAACTATAAACTATGCTAACTGATTTTCATAACTTACCAGAATCCTCTCGTATTTGGCTATATGCGGCTGAAAAGGCTTTAACGCCTGACCAACAAAACCATATTCTTAATTTTATTGCAGAGCACCTAAAAGGTTGGAATGCCCACAAAGTACCTTTAACGGCTGGGGTTACTATTTTGGAAAACCATTTTATTGTTGTTGCCTTGGATGAAAATATAAATGGAGCAAGTGGTTGTTCTATTGATACGCTACAGAAAACGATACAAGAATTGGAAAAGGACTTGTCCATTTCTTTAATGAATCGCTTGAATGTGTTTTGTAGGATAGATAACAAAATACAATGTATTCCTTCTTTCAAATTGGGGAATGTAGTAAAGGCTAATAACCTATTTTACGACCTTACTATACTTAAAAAAGATGATTTGAACACTTACCTAAAACCGATTAGTGAGGGTTGGTGTGCGCATTTGGTATAGGTTCTTTTATTCTCTCTACTTCTTTTTAATTTTAAAATAAAAAAAGCCGAGCAATTGCTCGGCTTTATCTAATATCTTAATGCTAGTATTTTAGCTATTGACTGTGCTTTTTGGTGCTGCATCTAAAATTTCAGTATTTGCATTGTCGGCAAACTGAGTAAAGTTTTTATTGAAAGCATCTGCAAGTTCATTTGCTTTAGCATCATAAGCACTTTTATCAGCCCAAGTGTTTTTAGGACTTAATATTTCAGTAGGCACATTAGGACAAGCAGTTGGCATTTGTAAGCCGAATACTACATGTTTAGTATATTCAGCATTTTCCAATTTTCCATTTAGGATAGCTGTAATCATAGATCGTGTATATTTTAATGAGATACGCTCACCAACACCATATACTCCTCCTGACCAACCTGTGTTTATCAACCAAACATTTACATTGTGTTCTTGCATTTTATCACCTAACATTTCGGCATATTTTGTTGGGTGTAAAGGCATAAATGGTGCACCAAAACAAGCTGAGAATGTAGTTTGTGGCTCTGTAACTCCAGCTTCAGTTCCTGCAACTTTAGCAGTATATCCTGAAATGAAATGATACATAGCTTGTCCAGTAGTTAACTTAGATACTGGAGGTAATACCCCAAAAGCATCAGCTGTAAGAAAGAAAATATTTTTTGGATTTTTCCCTAATGATGGTTTTGCAATATTGTTAATATGTTCAAGTGGGTAACTTACTCTCGTGTTTTGAGTAATAGTAGTGTCCTTATAATTCACCTCATTTGTTCCTTCAAAAAAGGAGATGTTTTCTAATAATGCTCCTGGCTTAACAGCAGCAAAAATATCTGGTTCTTTTTCAGCAGAAAGGTCAATACATTTTGCGTAGCAACCTCCTTCAAAGTTAAATACGGTATCGCCACTCCAACCGTGCTCATCATCACCAATTAAGTTTCTGTTTGGGTCAGCAGATAGAGTAGTTTTTCCTGTTCCTGAAAGTCCAAAGAACACAGCAGTATCACCACCTTTACCAGTGTTGGCACTACAGTGCATGGAAAGTACATTCTTTTGGAAAGGTAAAATGAAATTCAAAGCAGAGAAAATTCCTTTTTTGATTTCACCAGTATAACCAGTACCCCCAATAAGGATAATCTTTTTTGTAAAATTAAGAATAGCAAAATTGTGCTGACGCGTACCATCAATTTCAGCATCTGCCATAAATCCTGGCGCATTCAATATTGTCCATTCAGGATCAAAATTCTCAATTTCACTAGCAGTAGGGCGTAGGAACATATTGGAAGCAAACATATTACTCCAAGCATATTCATTCACCACACGAATGTTCATTCTGTATTGTTCTTCAGCACAGGCATAAGCATCTCTTACATAAAGCTCTTTTTCGCTTAAGTAGTTCAGTACTTTTTGGTGTAGTGCGTCAAATTTATTTTCGTCAAAGGATAAATTAACATCTCCCCACCAAACTGATTCTTCAGTAATAGCATCACGCACAATAAAACGATCCATTGGCGATCGGCCAGTGAATTCTCCAGTATTAATGTTGATTGCCCCTGTGGAGGTTAAAGTTGCTTGTCCTTTTTCAACTGAAATGCTTGCTAATTCTTCTGGGGATAAATTCCAGTGTGCAGTGGCATTTTTAATTCCTAAATCAGAGATGGTAGCATTAGTTGCTCGCTTGCCTGTTTCGGTCATAATGTTTTTTCGTTTTGGTTTTATTTGGGGGCAAAGTTAAAGTTTAATCCTTTATACAATTAAATTAAGCTTGTTTTTTAATACTAAAAAATAACACAATCCAGGCACTTATTAACAAAAGCCCTCCTATTGGAGTTATGAGTCCCAAGAAAGACAAAGAAATTCCTAGTGTATGTTGTATGCTTAATAGGTATATCGAGAATGAAAAGCAGCATACGCCAGCAATCATCAGGTGTAAACTTGTTTTTAGTCGGTAGGTAAATTTATCAGCATTTAATGCTAACAATAAAATAGCAAGCGCATGAAGAAATTGATACCTGACTCCTGTCTCAAAAGAGAGTAATTGATTTTCGGTGAGAATTTCTTTTAAGGCATGAGCGCCTAAAGCTCCTAGAGCAACTGCTATTACTGCAAAAAAGATTGCAATCTTTATGAATTTATCTGTTGTCATTTTGTTTTCTTTAGTCAAGCAAAAATAATACTTTAGCCCCTCAATTTTAAAAACCAAATGAAAAAGATATTAGTAATAGGAGCAGGAAGGTCGGCAGTAACATTAATCAAGTATTTATTAGATAATTCAGTAGCCAATAATTGGCAAGTAACAGTGGCTGATTTTTCAATAGCACTAGCTGAACAGGCAGTTGGAAATCATGCTAACGGAAAAGCAATTTTCTTTAATGTTACGGATGAAAAACAAAGAGAAAGCGAAATAAATAAGGCTGATATTGTTATCTCAATGTTGCCAGCAAGCTTGCATATTACGGTTGCTAAGGATTGTGTTCGTTTAGGTAAAAACCTAGTTACCGCCTCTTATGTTTCTCCAGAAATTGCTGAGCTTGATGAGGCTGCAAAACAAGCTGGGATTTTATTGTTAAATGAAATAGGTCTGGACCCAGGAATTGATCATATGTCGGCAATGCAAGTAATAGATGAGATAAAAGAAAATGGAGGGGAGCTTACTTCTTTTAAATCTTTTTGTGGTGGCTTAGTACATCCTGATTATGATAATAATCCTTGGAATTATAAATTTACTTGGAACCCAAGAAATGTAGTGTTAGCAGGGCAAGGTACTGCCCAGTATATTGAGAACGGAAATTATAAATACATCCCTTACACAAGCTTATTTGAGCGTACCGAAACTATGGAAGTGCTAGATGCAGGGGCGTTTGAGGGTTATGCAAATAGAGATTCATTAGGATATAGAAAAGCATACGGATTAGAAAATATTCCAACACTATTTAGAGGGACTTTAAGGCGAAAAGGGTATTCAGAAGCTTGGAATGTTTTTGTGCAATTGGGTATGACGGATGATACTTATAAATTAGAGAATTCTGCAAACATAAGCAATAGAGAGTTCATTAATATGTTCTTGTCTTTTGATGATGCTTTGTCAATAGAAGAGAAATTATGCAAGCAATTTAAGTTAACTGCTGATTCAGTTGTTTTTCAAAAATTAGTTTGGTTAGGTACTTTCTCTGAAGATAAGGTAGGAATGGAAAGTGCAAGTCCTGCTCAATTATTGCAAGCTATTTGTGAAGCAAAATGGACACTTGGTTCTGAAGATAAGGACATGATAGTAATGCAACATCAGTTTGAATATTTGCAAAATGGAGAGCAAAAGAAACTGAATTCTTCTTTGTTAGTTTTTGGTGATGACCCTAGGTATACTTCAATGGCAAAAACGGTTGGTTTGCCTGTAGCAATTGCAACTAAACTTATCCTAAATGGTAAGATTACTTCAACTGGCGTAAAAATACCAACTACTAAGGATATTTATGTTCCTGTATTAAAAGAGTTGGAAGAAAATGGGATTAACTTTGTGGAGGAGTTAGTTTAAGTCTAACAATTCTTCAGGAATTTCAACTTCCATTATTCCTTTTTGAGGGTCAATTCCTTTTACAAATTGTTCGTGCATTGGGAAACAAAATTCTACTCCATTCTTTTCAACATAAATTAATTGTTGTGAAGTCTGTGAGTTTATGTAGGTGATTTCTCCTAATTCCCCAAAGTTAATATCAAATACAGAATAACCAATTAGCGTTTTTTCTGTAATTTCAGTTGTATCTATTTCGGGAAGCCATTCTTTGGGTAAGTATACTTTTTGCTTAAGTATTTTTTTGGCTTTTACTTCAGTGTCCATATCCTCAAACTTTACCAATACAACATTTGGTTTTGTTGCTCGTGCCGTTTCTATAAAATGAGGGACTAATTCATTATTGAGTTCAATAAGGAAATAGTCAAGTGCAGAAAAATCAAAAGGGATGTCATCATCATTATAGATATTGACATCCCCTTTATAGCCATGCAATTTAAAAACTGTTCCAAATAAGAAGCAATCTTTTTTTTGCATTATAAGTTTATTAAGCTTCTTCTGTTTTTTCTTCTGTAGCAGGAGTTTCTTCTGATTTTACTTCTTCAGTTGCAGGAGCTTCCTCAGCTACTACTTCCTCAGTAGTTTCTTCAGCTACTACTTCTTCAACAACAGGAGCATTTTTAAGTGCTAATGCTGCAGCTCTTTCATCACTCTTAGCTTTTTCAGCAGCTAAAGCAGCTTTTTCAGCAGCAATTGCAGCTTTTTCTAATCCTGATTTTTTATCAGCTACTTTCCCTTCTTTTTCTTCCATCCAAGCAGTAAATCTTGTTTCTGCTTCTTCTTGAGTAAAAGCACCTTTAGCTACACCAGCCAATAAGTGTTTTTTCATCATTATTCCCTTATATGATAACATTGCTCTTACTGTATCAGAAGGTTGTGCACCTTTCAATAACCAGTTTACAGCCCCATCAAAATCAATTTCGATTGTTGCAGGGTTTGTATTAGGGTTATAAGTTCCTAATTTTTCAATAAATTTTCCGTTTCTTGGAGCTCTTGTATCAGCTACTACAATGTGGTAAAATGCTTGTTTTCTTCTACCGTGTCTTGATAATCTAATTCTTGTTGCCATTTTTTCTTTTAATTTGGTTAAACCAACTCTGTGATTAGTCCTCATTATTGAGGGGCTGCAAAATTAAAAATATTTTCTAAACTGCACCTAATTGTTCTGTTATTTATTTTATCGGGTTTTTCAGGGTGTGGAAAACTGCTTTTTATAATTTATTATGACTATTTTTGCCGTCCGAAATTTAAAACTTGAATAAAGATGAGTACAAAAGTGAAAGTAGCAAGTAAGAAGATATCAAAGGATGATTTTAAAGCAACTATTTTAGCGGATTACAGGTTAGCTGCAGAAGTAAGAGCATCTGGTGCGCAAGGTAGGAGAGATGTGTTGTCAGGAAAAGGTAGTTTTGGTATTTTTGGTGATGGAAAAGAATTAGCTCAAATTGCATTGGCTAAAGTATTTAGGCATGGTGATTTTCGTGCGGGATATTATAGAGATCAAGCATTAATGACGGCATTGGGGCAATATTCTCCAAAACATATGTTTTCGGCATTGTATGGCGATCCTGAATTAGAAAGAGAACCATCTTCAGGTTCAAGGCAAATGATGAATCATTTTGGAACTCGTTTTTTGAATGATGATGGTAGTTGGAAAAACTTAATGGAACAAAACAATTCTACTTCTGATATGGCTTGTTTGGCATCTCAGTTTCCAAGATTAGTTGGTTTGGCGCAAGCATCACAAGTATATAGAGATAATCCTGAATTAGCAAAATCAAAACCAGGATTTACGAATGGAGGTTCTGAAATTGCATTTGCAACAATTGGAAATTCATCTTGTGCTGAAGGGCATTTTTGGGAAGCAGTAAATGCGATTGGAGTGTTACAAGTTCCTGCTATTATCTCTGTTTGGGATGATGGTTATGGTATTTCTGTTGCCAATGATATACAGATGACAAAGTCAGATGTTTCTGAAGTATTGAAAGGTTTTCAAATGGATGAAAAAGGAGCTGGTTATGATATCGTAAAAGTAAAAGCTTGGGATTATCCTGCATTAATTGCAGCTTATGAAAAAGCAGAAAAATTAGCAAGAGAAAAACATATTCCTTCTATTATTCATGTAGTTGAAATGACACAGCCTACTGGGCATTCTACTTCTGGTTCACACGCAAGATATAAGAGTAAAGAAAGATTGCAATGGGAAATTGATTTTGATTGTAACAAAATGTTTAAGGAGTGGATTTTAGAAAATGAAATTGCAACTCAAGAAGAATTATCAGCTATTGATAAGGAAACAGAAAAATTTGTAAAAGAGCAGAAAAAAGAAGCTTGGACAGAATATCAAGCACCTATTAAAGTAGAATTGAAAGAAGTAATTGCTATTTTCAACTCTATTGCTGCACAAGTAAATATTCCTGAAATTGCAGATTGGATTAAGGATTTGAATCAATCAGCAATGTTTGGTGTTTTCAGAAGAGATTATTTAAGTAAAGCAAGAATGCTTTTAGGAATGATTGTAAATGAAAATCTTCCTGAGAAAGCAACTTTGCGTAATTTTATTAACAGAATTAATTCTGAAAATTACGATAGATACAATACAAAATTATACAATGAAACTTCAACTTCAGCACTTAAAGTTGCAGAGGTAAAACCTACTTATGATTCAAATTCTGAGGAGGTAGATGCAAGAATTATTTTAAGAGATAATTTCCACCACATGTTTGATGCAATACCAGAGGCAATGATTTTTGGTGAGGATGTTGGTAAAATTGGTGGGGTGAATCAAGGTGTTGAAGGTTTACAAGATAAGTTTGGTGGAAGTAGAGTTGCAGATACAGGGATTAGAGAAGCAACTATTATCGGTCAGGGAATCGGACTTTCATTAAGAGGATTGAAGCCAATTGCTGAAATGCAATACTTGGATTATGTAATTTATGGTTTCCAGCCTATGGTTGATGATATTGCATCATTACATTACAGAACGCATGGTGGACAAATTACTCCTTTAATTATCCGTACTAGAGGACACAGATTGGAAGGTATCTGGCATTCAGGTTCACCAATGGGAATGTTGTTGAATGGAATGAGAGGAATGTATTTATGTGTGCCAAGAGATATGACAAGAGCTGCAGGATTCTACAATACTTTAATGCAGTCGAACGATCCAGCAATGGTTATTGAATGTTTAAACGGTTATAGAATAAAGGAAAAATTACCAAACAATATTGGTGAGTTCCGTGTTCCTTTAGGAAAAGTAGAAACAACAAGAGAAGGAAATGATATTACTTTAGTTTCCTACGGAAGTACTTGGAGAGTAGTGATGGATGCAGCTGAGCAATTAGAAAGAGTAGGAATTTCTTGTGAGGTGATTGATACACAAACTTTAGTTCCGTTTGATTTATCACATGATATTGTGAAAAGTGTTAAGAAGACTAATCGCTTATTAGTAATTGATGAGGATGTTCCTGGTGGTGGTTCTGCTTATATTCTACAGAAAATTGTAGAAGAGCAAGATGCATATAACTTCTTGGATTCTGAACCTCAAACTTTAGCAGCAAAAGCCCACCGTCCTCCTTATGGTAAGGATGGTGATTACTTTACAAAACCTTCTGCAGAAGATATTTTTGAAAAAGTTTATGCAATGATGGGGGAGGTAAATCCTTCTAAATTCCCATCATTATACTAAATGAAAAGAACTACTGAATCCGATTCTAATTATGATGCGCTAGAGGAAATGAGCACTGCTGATTTACTCAAGAACATCAATAGAGAAGATAAAACAGTAGCAAATTCAGTAGAGGAACAAATCCCTCAAATAGAAAATTTAATTAACGCAATCGTTCCCAAAATGAAAAAAGGGGGGCGATTGTTTTATTTAGGAGCAGGTACTTCTGGCAGATTAGGAGTTGTTGACGCTTCAGAATGCCCTCCAACTTTTGGGGTAGATCATGGTTTGGTAATAGGACTTATAGCAGGGGGGGACAAGGCAATGCGAAAAGCAGTGGAGTTTGCAGAAGATAATACTAACTTAGCTTGGGAGGATTTACAATCACATAATATAAATAAGAATGATGTAGTAATTGGTATTGCAGCATCTGGTACAACTCCTTATGTAATTGGTGCTCTTCAAAAATGCCAAGAGAAAAATATAACTACAGGATGTATTGTGTGTAATGCAGGAAGCCCTATCTCAAAGGTATCTGACTTTCCTATTGAAGTAGTAGTTGGTCCTGAGTTTGTTACAGGGAGTACACGGATGAAATCGGGTACAGCACAGAAATTAGTGCTGAATATGATATCAACAACTGTGATGATAAAACTTGGAAAAGTTAAAGGGAATAAAATGGTGGATATGCAACTCTCTAATAATAAATTAGTGGATAGAGGAATCAAGATGATAATGCAAGAAATAGGAGTAGATTATGAAACTGCTAATGCTTTATTAAAAGAATATGGTTCTGTTCGTAATGCAATAGATAACTACAATGAATAAAGAGAAAATTGTACAAGGGGGAATGTGGCTTTCAGGCTTTTCTATGTCAGTATTTTTGTCAGCAATTACTTTGTATGCAGGGTTTAATAATGTGCGCAAGGCAGATGATTATACTTTTCTAGTGATAGGTTTATTGCTAATTCCTGTAATTTTCTTTTGTGCTTATAAAGGGTTTAAGCTTATCCTAGATTCTATTTTTGAAGATTAGATTTATTAGCCCTAGTCATTTGTCTTTTTCCTGGAGGACCATCTAAAACTACAATTTCAAAACCAACTGCCTTCATGGTTCGTTTTACTACACCTTTAGCGCAATAAGTTACCAAAAACCCATCTTCTTTTAGTAGGTTGTACATATTCTGAAATACTTCAGCATTCCACAAATGAGGTTGTGTTTCAGGAGAAAAAGCATCAAAATAAATAATATCAAATTTAGTTTTACTTGTGTATTTTTCTAACTCAATTTCATTTTTTGTAAGCTTAAAAAAGTCATGAATTTTATTTTCTGTTTCCCAAGAACATTCGTGCAGACTCAGTAATTCTGATTTCTCTTCACCAACCAAATCAGTAAAATTAAGTAGAACATAATTTTCTTTTGGAACTGGGTAAAGTTCAATTCCATGATAATTTATGTCAATGTTTTTTTGTTTTGCTTTTTGAGCAGTAAGTAGTGCATTAAGCCCTGTTCCAAAACCAACTTCCAAAATATTAAACTGCTTTTTGTTTTCAGCTAAAAGTCCATTTTTAATAAAAACATGTTCAGCTTCAACTATTGCGCCATGTTTTGAATGATAAGTTTCATTCATTTCTGGATTAAAAATGGAATGAGAACCATCATTTGTAATTACAAGTTTGTTTTTCATTTAAAAGAGATATTGAATTGCAAATTTAAGTTTTATTATAGACCGTAATTCATTTTTTAATACTTTTTGAACGCATAAGATATTTTTGGAAAGTGAACTTTTTTATTGATTTTTAATAATTTGTCTATATATTTGTGGCAGTAAAATCATTAATAATTAAATATTTATAGCTATGAAAAAAATTTTTACACTTTGTTTAGTAGTTGCGGTAGCAACTTCTTCTTATGCAACCCACCTTATGGGAGGGCAAATTTCAGCAACTTATTTAAGTTCTGACACTACAGGTTCACATTATTATTTAGAATTAGATGTTTATAGGGACACGCTTGGTGTTTCAATGTCTTTAAATCAATCTGTAGATGTTTTTGTGTTAGATACCAGTGGGAATTACAACTTACTTTTCACACAAACTATGTCATTTGGTGTAGGTGGTCCAGTAACTGCTATGTCTTCAGTATATGGAGTTGAGGTGTATCATTTTACTGATACAATTGATTTTCCTGCCAATGGATATTATATGGTTAAGTGGAGCAACTGTTGTAGGAATGGAGCAATTATCAATATGGCAAATCCATTATCTGAGAGTATGAGTTTTCTTACTTATGTTAATGTAGATAGTTCAAATCCCAATTCTTCTCCTACTTTTTTAGCGCCACCGGTTTCTTATTTGCCTGCAAATACTTTATGGCAATATAATCCACTTCCTTTTGATCCTGATGGAGATTCTTTAGTATGGCATTTGTCAGTTCCGTTATCATCAGGTGTAGCAGTGCCTTCAGTAGTTTTGGGTTATGAAAATCTCTCAGATACTACTTACTCTAATGCGACAGGACTTTTCTCTATTGATTCAATAACTGGTGCTGTAACTTGGGATGCTAAAATGGCTGGTAATTTTGTAGCTTCTTTTGCTATTGAAGAATATAGAAATGGAGTGTTAGTTGGTGCTATGAGTAGAGATATGCAATTTGTAGTTATTCCAGATACTTCTAATGCAATGCCAGTTGTTTCTAATATGAATAGTATTCCAACCAACTCATTAGGTTATCCTTATGTTAAAATTGCTCCAGGGCAAAATTATCAAGTACATTTATTAGCTTCAGATGCTGATGTAAATGATGTGGTTAGTATGGATTCATATGGCGAGCCATTTGGTTTAACTACTGCAGCTTCAACTTTTAGTTATGTGGCAACAGGAAATGGTAATGAAATTGAAGGTACTTTTGCTTGGACTCCTGATATGAGTCAAGTGCGTGCTAATCCTTATTTAGTTGTATTCCGTATTTCAGATAACTTCTTTTATTATGATGAAACTGTTCAGATTGAAGTTACTATGAATACTACTGCAGTAAATGAAATAGAAAACTTTAGAGTAAAAGATATTTATCCTAACCCTGCGAACAATAGTTTTACATTGCCTATTTCTTTAGAAAAAGGTCAGCAAATAAGTGTAGATATTTATAATGTATTAGGTATTAAAGTGTCATCAGAAGCGTTAAACTTGACTAATGGAAATCACCTATTAGTTAAGAATTTTGATTTGCAAGGCGGACAATATTTTGTAAATATTACTAATGCAAATGGATTAACAATAACAACTAAAAAATTACTTGTGGTAAAGTAAACTTGTTTTAATAGTTTTTAGGTTGAAAAAGAGGGGTTTTACCCCTCTTTTTTTATATTTTTGCAGCCGTTATAAATTAAGAGCTCTTAAGGATATGAAGATTACAAAAACAAGCACTTCCAGATTAAATTCAACTGATTTTTCAAACTTGCCTTTTGGTACAGTTTTCTCTGATCATATGCTTGTTTGTAATTATAAAAACGGCAAATGGGCTAAAGCTGAGATTTTGCCTTACGGACCGATAGCTATGGCGCCAGGAGCACAAGTTTTGCATTATGGTCAGTCAGTTTTTGAAGGTATGAAAGCTTTTAAAAATAACACAAATGATATTTTATTATTCCGTAAGGATGAAAACTTTAAGCGCTTAAACCAATCAGCTGAACGCTTGTCCATTCCTGCAATTGATGAAGATGTATTTATGAATGGGCTTGATGAATTATTAGCATTAGATAACGAATGGTGTAAAGCAGATGAAGGATATTCACTTTATATTCGCCCTTTCATTTTTGCTTCAGGTGAGTGTGTAAAAGCATCAGCATCAGAAGAATATACTTTTATTATTATTACTTCCCCAACTACAAAATATTATGCTGGTGAAATGAATGTAGTAGTAGAAGAACATTATACTAGAGCTCATCAAGGAGGTGTTGGCTATGCAAAAGCTGCAGGAAACTATGCTGCTTCATTCTATCCAACAAAACAGGCAAATGCTAAAGGTTTTCAGCAGTTAATCTGGACGGATGCAAAAGAGCATAAATACATTGAGGAATCAGGTACTATGAATATTTGGTTCAGAATAGGTGATACTTTAATTACTCCTTCACTTTCTGATAGTATTTTAGGTGGAATTACTCGTGATAGTATTGTTACTTTAGCAAAAGATAACGGTATTAATGTGGAAGAAAGAAAAGTGTTAATTACTGAAGTAGTTGAAGCCTACACAAATGGAACGCTAAAAGAAGCATTCGGTACGGGTACAGCTGTTACGGTTAATCCTATTAACACCATTACTTTCCGTGAGGATAGAATGGTTATTGAATCACAAGAAGATTCTTTTGCGTTAAAATTAAAACAACAATTACAAGGTATACAAAAGGGAAGTATTATTGATACTTATGCTTGGACTTCAAAAGTAAAAGCTTAGTTTTTATAAGTCATTTTGTAGTGCATTATTCCTGCCTCCTCAAATAAATTTCCTGATTTTTCAAAACCCACTTTTTCATAAAAAGGAATAACTTGCACTTGTGCATGCATGTATTTTAAGGAAGTACTTTCTTCTAAGTCCTTTAGGATTGCTTGTAAGATAAGCAGTCCATATCCTTTTCCTCTAGCTTGTGATAGCACTGCAAAGCGTTCTAATTTAAACCCTTTTTCTGTTTTCCTATGTCGAGCAGTAGCTAATGGAATATCATTTTCTAGTAATAAAAAGTGAGTGGATTCTTCCTCAAACTCGTATTCTAAATCTTCTGGGCAATTTTGTTCAATTACAAATACTTTATGGCGAATTGCAAAAGCTTTTTCTCTTAATGCTTTGTTCTCAAAAGCAAATTTCTTTATGTTTATCATAATATTTGTTTGTGCCGTAAAATTATGTATTTTTGAGCAAATTAAAAACTACAAATTATGAAAAATATTTTTTTATCAGCAATTTTAAGTGTTGTAACACTTTTTGCATTCGCAACTAAGCCTCATACTGATCAGGTAAGAGTAAATACTAAAAGCTCAACTGTAAAATGGACTGGCTCAAAAGTAGCTTCAGCACATGAGGGAACTGTAAATATCCAAAAAGGAATGTTGATGATTGAGCATGGAACTTTGGTAGGTGGGCAGATAAGTATTGATATGAACTCAATTACAAATACTGATATTGAATCAGAAGAATATCGTGCAAAATTAGAAGGACATTTAAAGAATGAAGACTTCTTTAATGTTGAAGCTTTTCCTTTAGCAACTATTACTATAGTTAATGCTGCAAAAGGGAAGGGAGATAGTTATAAAGTAGTGGCAAACTTAACAATTAAAGGAATTACACATCCAATTAGCTTTGAGGTAAATGCAAATATCAATGGTGTTAATTTTTTAGCAACTGCTAAAATTAAAATTGATCGTACAAAATGGGATATTACTTACAACTCAGGTAACTTTTTTGAAAACTTAGGAGACTATCTTATTAAAGACGAAATTGAATTTGATATTTTCTTGTTGTCAGTTAAATAATGAACTTATATAGTTTTATCGCAATAACTATTTTAGTTGCATTGCTGATAGCGCTAAATCAAAGAATAAGAGGACTAAAATTTTGGTCCTCTTTTTTTAAGTCTCTTATTGCAGTAGGTGGTATGCTGGGAGTTATTTGGAAGATGTTTGCTTGAAAATTTCTTCTACCAAAAGTTTAGCAGCCAAAGGATTATTTCTGAACCATAATTCGGGTTCAATCAATTCTAATTCACTTAAAGATAGCTTATTGTTATTGTCATAAACAATATCAATTCTGGCATACATTGGGCTAAAAGGACTTGCCTTTAGGCAGTTTTCTGCAAATAGAATTTCCTCTTTAGTTGCTTCATATTTATCAACTGTTCCGCCATGGTCATCCTGTACACGGAAATCTCCTTTTTTTGCAGTTTTCTTTACAGCATGGGTATATTCTCCACCAATAAGTATTAGTGAGATTTCACCTTGTGTAGTAATGTTGTTTAGGAACTCTTGAAAAAGCATACATTCATTTTTTATGAGTTCTTGAAACACAGTTTCAACTTCAAAACAGTTATTAGGACTAATCCGGTAAGTATGGCGTGCTGCTCCTGAAATGGCTGGTTTGAGTACAGCTTCCTTCCATTTCGTTTTTTTAAAAAGTTGTGCTAAAGTAATGGTGTCTTCTTTTTCTGCAAATAGCGTAGGGGCAATATTGATGTTGTTTTTTGCTAAATCTTGCAAATAGTGTTTATCAATATTCCAATTAATAATCTCAGAAGAATTGATAAATGTAGTTTTGTTTTTGGTATTTTCTAGCCATATGAAAAATTCATCAAAGCGCTCAAAATAATCCCATGTTGTACGAAATATGGCGTATTTGCTACTTGTCCAATCAAAGTTTTTATCTGCCCAATCCTTTTTACAAACTGTGAATCCTTTTTTTTCTAGTGCAGTTTGCAATAATTTATCTTCTAGTAATACCTGTTCAATATACCAATCCGTTCCTGTAGGGTTTACATAGCGGTGGTCAGTAAGGATTACTATATCAAACATTATTCAATCCTTAATTGCTGTTCTACTGTTCCATTATCATATACATAAAAAAGAAGTGTATTAGGAGTAGGAACTGTTGTTCGTCCAAGTACATCAACAATTTTAATTAGCTGTCTATTATTTGCAGCATAATTATCCTCAATAGATGTTGGTGTTATGAGTCCGTTAATATCATATTTATTGAAGAATTCCCAAATTTTTTCTGAAGCATTTATATCTTGATTTGTTACGCCATTTGGAAAGATTGCGCCAGGCCAACTATGTTCACCTCCAATAATTTTATAATGCTCCACCACAACACCATTGCTTCCATTTTTCCATATTTGATGTTCTGCAGTACAACCATCTGTAGTGCTAGTATTAGGTACATTTGTTATTGTGGGGCTGTTATTGCAGTTATTCAGGTTTGCCCAAAAGTCTAAAATATCAGGAATTGATTCGGTGAAACTACTTGCTGCATAGGCTACAGTTGGGTCTAAAGTTCCGTGTATCTCCATTACTGGTGTTGGGTGGTTGGGATTACAACTATTAAACCATCCAAGGTTCATGCTTCCTGTTACAGAAGCAATAGCAGCTATCCTATCACTTAATTCACAGGCTAATTGATAACTCATAAATCCTCCGTTCGACATTCCTGTGCTATAGACTCTATCTTGGTTTATGCTGTATTCTGCCGATAAAGAATCAATGAGTGCGGATGTAAATCCTATATCATCAACTGTACTTCCTCCCCAACCAACATTCCAATGCGTTATTCCAGAATTGTCAAGCGTTCCTTCAGGGTACACAACTATAAACCCTTCTGCATCAGCAACTGTGTTAAAACTACTGTAAAATAATTGTTGCATTGCATTTGAAGTATATCCATGGAAATTAAAAACAAGAGGTGCATCATTTCCTGCTGTGTAGGATGCAGGTACATATAAAATATAATCTCTTGTTAATCCTCCATGATTAATACTTGCATTAATAGTTTGTTGTGCAATTGTAAGTAGCGGTAAGCAGATTATGAGTATGAGTAATTTCTTCATTTATTGAATTGTAATTTGTTTAGTAAGTGTACCATTTTTTGTTTTGTTAAGTTGAAGGTTGTTATTCGAATTACTTGGTCTTCCCAGTAAATCAAAACTTTGTTTTGTGTGTTGTAAAGGGTTTATTTCCTGAACTTGTGTTGTACTGAAGGGGACTAATTGAACATCCTCAATGGTGGCGTTATTGTTTAAGATACTTGCATTTATTGTTTTAGGATAATAGCCTGATTTACTAAAAGTAATGTCATAATTTCCTTGGTAAATGTGCCTGTGGTAATTTCCAATTGGAAGATTAGAATACACATGAGAACTATCCTCATCATGATTGTTGATCTCCACTTTTGCTTTTAAGGGGTTCCCTGTAATACTATCGGTAACTATTCCTCTTATTCCAAATAAGGCTTGTTCCATGTAGTTTAAAAGTGAAGGATAGTTTGCGTTCCATAACTCAGGTAAATCACTTGGGTTTGGTGTTTTGTCATCTGAAAGTTCCAGGGTAAATTCTCGGCAATACTTAAAGTAATTCATATAGTCTTGTCGTCCGCCATCTACTTCATACCAATCCCAGCCATTTGTAATTCCATCATTCAAATAATTAAAATATCCATTTCCACTATTTGCTTGGCAACTATCAGCATATTCATGCGATACATATTCCCACCAGTTTTCATCAGCAGTTATATTGCTCCAGGTATCCCAAGGATAATTGGCAACTTCAGCTCCTCCGTGCATATTTGCTGAAATGGTGAAGTTTATGGTATCAGCAAGTCCCATAAATATATTTGTTTCATTTTGATAAGCATTTCCATCAGGATGACTCCCATCTTCAGGATCAGGATAATTTCTATTTAAATCCACCCAGTTTGCATTGTAACGAGTTGCACTCCAAACATCTTGATTTCCTCCAGCATAAGCGCCATCAGGATTTGCTAAAGGGTTTATCCAAATGTCAATATTGTCAACTAAACCTGTTAATCTTGCATTGTTTCCATATCCATTTAAGATGTGGTCAATTAATCTTAAACTTAGAATATACCCTGCTAATTCATCTCCATGCATGGATGAAGTGTATAGAAAAGAAGGCTCATTTTCTTTCTGTCCTACATTATTAGATATTTGTACGGCTAATATTTCTCTACCTGAATTTAAAGTTCCTAAGCTGTGTAGTTTGCAAATGCTTGGAAAAGAATCTGTAAATGCTTGCATCATGTCAATGTACTCCTGATAAGTAGGGTAGTAGTTCCAATTGTTTTTACTATTATTTGTAAAATCTAATTGTTCTTTTTTGATGATTTTATAATCTATTGCAAGATTTAAAAACTTTTGAAACTCCTGTTTGTTAGCATAAGCATAGGCAGTTTCAGCATTTGTTTTATGATCAATTGATACTATGTCCGAAATCTGATTTAACTGAGATTTGTTTTTGTATTCAAAAGAGAAATAAACTTCTCCTTTTTCAGTAAATAAGCTATTAATGTTCTGGCTAAAACCTAGGAAAGGAATAAGGAGTAGAAAAAGTATTTTTTTAATCATTTTTGTATTTATAATATGCTAATAAAGGAAAAAACAAAGCTAAAGAAATTAATGCAATTGTGTCTATCCATTTTGCGCCAGCAATATGATGATGATAAAATAAGAATGTTAAAGCAGTCATAAATCCACTAAAACCTCCTAAGAAATAAACTAATTTTTTCATCATAAAATATTAATTCTTAAATTTATCTAAAGTTGCTTTCACTGCATCTTTATGTATTGTAAAAGTCATCATTTTTAGCTTTACAAAATCCTCATGGTAAAAGTAGTAACCAGGGAAGTTTCCGTTACGGGCACCTGAACCACTATCTTTTATTAAAAACCACCAATCTCCATTATCATCAATTTTATAACCGATTAAATGTATAGCATGATCATCAGTAGTAGTTTTGTTAGAAAAACGGAATTGTCTTGCATTTTCATCAATAAACTCTGAAGGAATATCATAAGAAGGAATCATTGCTACATCATGTAATGATGAATATCCACTTTCAGAAACATCACCACCAATGGAGATAGAATACCCATTTTCAATTGCATTTTTTACAGCAAACATAAAATCTTCTAAAGGCACATTGTAGTATGCATCACTTCTCCACCAGTTATCTGGCACTTTGTATTCTTCTTGGCTCCAATATGGTTTTTGCATCAAACTCATAAAATCAACATAGTCGTTTGGCTTAAGTTTGGTTACATTCTTTAAGAATGATTTTGGAGTGTAAGTTTTTCCATTGTACTTGAATGAAGTAGGAGGTACTCCCATATAATGGTTCAAAATAGATTTCACATTAGAAAGGATTGCAACCTCATTCCAAAAGTTGATTTGCTTACAATTCTTTAAGTAAGTTTCAATTTCTCCAAACATTTTTTCATGATTATAAAAAGGTTGGTCGCTTGGTTTTCCTTCATAAGCTTCAGCAGGTACAATGCCATACCAATCCATCATTCTTTGTACTGCATTTGTTTCTGATCCTTCTCCTAAATGTGTATTTCCTCTAGTGTTTATGAATCCTCTTGCTTTTTCAATATACTCAAAGTATACTGGGTATAATTCCGAAAGGTTGATTGTTTTTCCTGTTATTCTGTGGATTTCACTTTCGTAAAATGATGTAGTTGAAAAGCACCAGCAAGTCCCAGTATTTCCTTGTGAAATAGGATTTTCTGCTTCTACAATTGTGAATTCATCTAAGCTTTTAGGAATTTGTTTTCCGTCAAAATTCATTTTGAAGGATTTGTATTCTTCCTTATTTGCTTTATCGTATTTGTTCGATTCGCTTACAATTTTTCCATAGAAAGAATTTGAATAACTATCAAATTGTCCTTTGTCCTGTGCGTTTGCTCCTAAGCTAGCTAGCAATAAGATTCCTATTTTTTTTATCATTGGTGTAGGTTTTAATTTTGAAAGCCCAAATTTAAAGTATTTTTGTAATTTGCAGTCCTATAACCAAAAACATTATCCTTATGAATGCTTTAAAACAAATATTAAAATGGACATTGATTTGTCTGCTTGCCTTTACCTCTTTTAATTTCTTCATATCTGGTAAAATTGAAACTTCAATTGAGATAGAGGTTCCTGCTTCTGTAGTGTACGGACAGGTTACTGATTTACCAACTTGGCCAACTTGGGCTGCTTGGTGGGAAAAAGACACGACAATGACTACCGAGTTCTCTAGCATTAAAAATGGACTAGGTGCCAAAATGAGTTGGTTGGGTGCTGAAGGTAGGGGGAGTTTAGAGATTGTTGAAGCTACTTTCGCTCAAAGTATTAAAAATGAATTGTTGTTTGAGGGAATGCCACCATCATATGGGGTGTGGACTTTTGAAAAAACAGAAAAAGGAACAAAAGTGACTTGGGGTTTTCAAGATGAATTACCCTTCTTTGTTCATTTTATGCAGCTTTTTGTTACTCCTGATTTGGAGGCTGGATTGCAAGCCCTAAAAGTAAAATGTGAAAGTATGCCTATAGTACCTCAAGAAATTACTCCTGAAGATGTTGAGCCTTTAATTATTTATGATTTAGCTGAATAACAAAACACTTTTTCTGTTTTAGGAAAATCTAAAAAAAATCCCTACTGAAAAGCAGGGATTTTTTATTTATTATGTCATACTGAATGTAATGAAGTATCTACAGTTTATGAATTGTAGATCTTTCGGCTATCGCTCAAGATGACATTTTTGTCTCAAATCTAATGTCTAACTACTCACATCTCCTTCTTACATATTCCTCCTGTACTGACCACCAACTTCAAACAAGGCATTACTTATTTCTCCTAAGGAACAAACTTTTGCCGCATCCATTAGTAAACCAAATATATTCTCGTTTTGCACAGCAGCTTCTTGTACTTTTCTTAACATTGCTTCTGCTTTTCCTTCATTTCCTTTATGTAACCCTTTAAGCATAGTAATTTGGTATTTCTTTTCTTCTTCTGTTGCACGGATAACTTCTTCAGGAATTACAGTAGGGGAGCCCTTTTTGTTCAGGAAAGTATTCACCCCAATAATTGGGTATTCTCCTGAATGTTTTAGGTGTTCGTAATGTAAACTTTCTTCTTGTATTTTACTTCTTTGGTACATAGTTTCCATAGCACCTAATACGCCACCTCTTTCAGTAATTCTATCGAATTCAGTAAGTACTGCTTCTTCTACAAGGTCAGTTAATTCTTCTATTATAAAGGCTCCTTGTATTGGATTTTCATTTCTAGCCAATCCTAACTCTTTGTTGATGATTAATTGAATTGCCATTGCTCTTCTTACTGATTCCTCAGTAGGAGTGGTGATAGCCTCATCATAAGCGTTAGTGTGTAAGGAATTACAATTATCGTATATTGCATAAAGTGCTTGCAATGTAGTTCGGATATCATTAAAATCAATTTCCTGTGCGTGAAGCGAACGACCAGAAGTTTGGATATGGTACTTCAACATTTGTGCTCTTTTGTTGGCTCCATATTTATTCTTCATTGCTTTTGCCCAAAGTCTTCTGGCAACACGGCCAATTACTGCATATTCTGGGTCAACACCATTACTGAAAAAGAACGAAAGATTAGGTCCGAATTCATTGATGTCCATTCCTCTACTTAGGTAGTATTCCACATAAGTAAATCCGTTAGCAAGGGTAAAGGCCAATTGTGATATTGGGTTGGCACCTGCCTCAGCAATATGATACCCTGAAATTGAAACAGAATAGAAGTTTCTTACGCCATTGTCAATAAAATACTCCTGTACATCACCCATCATTCTTAGGGCAAATTCAGTTGAGAAAATACAGGTGTTTTGTGCCTGATCTTCTTTTAAAATATCGGCTTGTACCGTTCCTCTAACTTTGGTTAGGGTTTCTGTTTTTATCTTTTGGTAGATGTCGTTTTCCAATACTTCATCTCCTGTAACTCCTAGTAAAAAGAGGCCTAGTCCATTATTTCCTTCAGGGAGTTCGCCTTGGTATTTTGGTCGGGCAACACCTTTGTTTTTGTAGATAGAAACTATTTTGTTTTCTACCTCTTTTTCTAATCCATTTTCCTTAATGTATTTTTCACATTCTTGATCAATGGCTGCATTCATAAAATAGGCAAGCATCATTGGTGCAGGTCCGTTTATGGTCATACTTACGGAGGTCATTGGGTTTGCCAATTCAAAACCAGAATAGAGTTTTTTCAAATCATCCAAACAACAGATGGATACTCCAGCATTTCCAATTTTACCATAGATGTCAGGGCGTTCTCCTGGGTCGTTTCCGTATAGGGTTACCGAATCAAAAGCAGTGGAAAGTCGTTTTGCAGGCATACCCAAACTTACTAGGTGAAAACGCTTGTTTGTTCTTTCAGGTCCTCCTTCACCAGCAAACATTCTTGTTGGATCTTCTCCCTCTCTTTTAAACGGGAATAATCCTGCAGTAAAAGGGAATTCTCCTGGCACATTTTCTTGTAATTGCCATTTTAATAAATCCCCCCAAGCTTCATATTTTGGTAAGGATATTTTTGGAATAGAAGAGCCTGATAGGGAAGTAGAGTCTGTTTGAATAGAAAGTTCTCTATCCCTAACTTTAAATTTGAAAATCTTTTCTTGGTACTTTTTTTGTACTTCTTCCCAGGTGTCAATTAGTATTTTGTTTTTAGGATGTAAGTCCAGTGAAATTGTTTCGTATTCACTTTTTATTTGCGTGATTACTTCCTCACTAGCATTCGCTAATATCTCTAGTGATTTTTGTAATGCGTACAGTTTCTGTGCAATGTCCTTTTGGTCAATCGCCCATTTGTCGTAGGCTCTGTTGTTTTCCGAAATTTCTGATAGGTAACGCACTCTTGCAGGAGGGATAACAAAAATCTTCTCACTCATTTCATCCGTTATTTCAAAAGAAGAATTGAAGTTTCCTAATCCTTTCTCTGAGAATTTATCCATTATGGCTTTATAAAGTGAATTGGCTCCTGGGTCGTTAAACTGGGAAGCAATCGTACCATAAACTGGCATGCTATTTACATCTTTATCAAAAAGAGTATTGTTTCTTTGGTATTGTTTTTTTACATCTCTAATCGCATCCAGGCCTCCTTTTTTATCAAACTTATTTATCGAGATAAGGTCAGCAAAATCCAGCATATCAATCTTTTCCAATTGTGTAGCAGCACCATATTCTGGTGTCATTACATAAAGGGAGACATCCGAATGTTCTATTATTTCAGTGTCGGATTGCCCAATACCTGAAGTTTCCAATATGATTAAATCATAGTTGGCAACCTTTAAAATGTCGAGTGCATCATTCACATGTGCCGATAGGGCTAAGTTGGCTTGCCTTGTTGCTAAGGAACGCATATATACCTGATCAGATTTTATGGCATTCATTCTTATTCTATCTCCAAGTAGCGCACCTCCTGTTTTTCTTTTGGAAGGATCAACTGATACAATCGCAATATTTTTATTTGGAAAATCAGCAATAAATCTTCTTACCAACTCATCCACTAAGGATGATTTTCCTGCTCCACCAGTTCCTGTAACACCAAGTACTGGAGTTGCTGTCTGCTTAGCCAATTCTTTTATTTCTGATAAAACTGCTGTATGTTTATCTGGGCAATTTTCTGCTGCCGATATCATACGGGCAATAGCATTTACATTTTTGTTCTTTATTTCTGCCATACCTCCTTCTAAGTTTTCTCCTACTAGGAAGTCCGAACGCTTTATAAGGTCGTTTATCATTCCTTGCAGTCCCATTGCTCTACCATCATCTGGGTGATAAATTCTTGTTATTCCGTATGCTTCTAGTTCTGTTATTTCAACTGGTAGAATAGTACCTCCACCACCAGCAAATATTTTTATATGTGTTGCATTTTTCTCTTTTAGTAGGTCGTACATAAACTTAAGGTACTCGGTATGTCCTCCTTGGTAGGAAGTCATAGCAATAGCATTTGCATCTTCTTCAATAGCACAATTTACTACTTCCTCCACACTTCTATCATGCCCTAAGTGAATTACCTCACAACCAGTTGCTTGTATAATTCTTCTCATAATATTTATAGCAGCATCATGCCCATCAAAAAGGGAGGCAGCCGTTACAATTCTTACTTTATGCTTAGGGATATATCTTTCTTCTAGTTCCATTTCGTGTATTTATTTCAGATTGCAAATATAAAATATTTAACTAACTAATTTGTCATATCGATATGAGCTGTGCGATTGAGAAAAGTTTTATTTTATTTCATAGTAGCCCTCCTGTTTTAGGGGAGAGGCTAATTGTTTTTTTTAATTTAGTTTAAGTATATACTATATATATAAGGCATATTGCATATATTTGCATAAAATTAAAGCTATGAGAAAGATAATTGAATTAGAAGATAAGCTAGTGCTTAAACTAAAAATGCTCTCAGTATTCGAAAATTTGAGTGTAAAGGGTTTGATGGAAAGAGCCATAAGTGTCTATGTCGAAAATAAAGAAAAGGATCGCTTACAGGCTATGAGTAAGGAGGAAAAGGAAGATTTAGGATTGCTATTACTTATGCAACAAGCTGACACGACTGAAGTTGTTAAGGAAGATGAGGTGTTTGATTATTTAGATAAATAATGCAAGTCATTTATCTTTCTAGCTTTTTAAAAGACCTTAAAAAAACAGAAGACAAAGTAGTCCTAAAAAAAGTAAAAACAGCTTTGTTGCAATTAAAAGATGCTCAAAGTCAAGCAGAAATAAAACAGTTAATAAAACTAAAAGGGCATCCTTCAGCTTATCGTATACGCATAGGTAGCTATAGGATGGGCCTATTCATAGAGGACGATATTGCTACAGTAGCTCGTTTTGTAAAAAGAAATGATATTTACAAACTTTTGCCTTAGGGCACTACAAATTCAATAAAAAACCCCACCAAATTTGGCAGGGTTTTTATTTTTCCTTTAGCTGCTCACCTGTTTAGGAATCCCCTCTAAGCAAGAGGGGTAGGGGTGTATAAAATTGACACAGGGGTTTAAATAAAAAGAAGCCCAACATTGCTGTTGGGCTTCTTTACTTTTTCCATTGTTAACACTCCTTACAAACGAGCGCCAGCAGGGGTAAATATTCTTCCCATAGCTGTGTTCTTTTTTTCCATAGCACCTAATTTTTGTCCCGTAGCAGTGTTCTTTTGTCCCATAGCACTCAATTTTCTTCCCATAGCTAACTATTTTGGCTTGGTGGCTGTGTTCTTTTTCTTCTCGTCTTATTCCTATATGTTGTACTTCAGTTAAATCCAATATATAGCAACTAACAACTAACAACTATTTTACTACCTTTACCAAAACAAAAACGCATTAAAAATGAATAGAATTTTACTTTTTGCAATCGGATTAACTTTATTATCCTCTTGTACTAACTCCAAAAAACAAACAATTGTCTTTGCTTCTGATAATCCTGCCGAAAGAGTGGTGTGGGAACGCATCCGTTTGGCCGATCCTGCAACAGGAGAAATCCCTCATAACATAAGGCAAAAGGAAATGATTTTTGCAAAAACTTTGCCTGTTTCACAATCCTTATCTAAAGCCAATTGGCTACACAGGGGGCCGTATAATGTTGGGGGGCGTACTCGTGCTTTAGCTATGGATGTACAGGATGAAAATATTCTTTTTGCTGGAGGTGCTAGTGGGGGTATGTTTCGGTCAGCTGATGGTGGATTAAGTTGGAATATGACTACCTCACCAAATCAATTACACAATGTAACTTGTGTTGCTCAGGATACTCGTACAGGCCATGAGGATACTTGGTATTTTGGTAGTGGCGAGCTTAGTGGTAGTTCAGCTAGTGGTGGTGGTGCTTATTATCAGGGTAATGGTATTTATAAAAGTACTGATGGTGGTTTAAGTTGGGATTCCTTATCCGTTACTGCTACTAATACGAATGGTTTTGATAGTAATTTTGATTTTATTTGGAATGTAAAAACGGACCCATCTAATGATAGCTTGGATGTAGTGTATGCTGCCGTGTATAGTGCGGTTTATAGGAGTGAAGATGGTGGTGCTTCTTGGACAAAAGTACTGGGTGGTGGTAGTGCTTATTATTCCAATGTTGAGGTTACATCTACTGGTGTGGTATATGCTACAATTAGTTCTGATGGTACTGATAAAGGGATTTGGCGCTCGGTTGATGGGCAAAACTTCACCAACATTACCGATAGTTTATTTTCACCTATTTATGGGCGTATTGCAATTGGGTTAAACCCTACTGATAATGATGAAGTTTACTTTTTGGCTGCTGAAACGGATGGTTATGGCCAGCATACTGATGTTTTCTTTAATGGGGAGGCTTGGACTTCCCTTTGGAAATACAATGCAACTACTAGTGCTTGGTCTGATTTATCTTTAAATATTCCTGCAAACCAGAATTCTTCATTTGATAATTTTAATGCACAAGGGGGCTATGATTTGCTTGTAAAGGTGCATCCGTCTAATCCTAATACGGTTTATGTTGGGGGTACTAATCTTTGGCGGTCAACTGATGGATTTACAACTCCTAATAATACTACAATTATTGGTGGGTATCTTATCGGTTCTGCTGAGGGAGATGGTAACTGGGGCGTGTATCCTAATCATCATCCTGATCAGCATGATTTATTGTTCTTGCCTTCTGATGATAATGTTATTCTATCAGCTACTGATGGGGGAGTATTCAAATCAGCCGATACTTTTGCTGATACTGTAGCTTGGACTTCCTTAAATAATGGCTATTATACTACTCAGCTGTATGGTGTTTCTATCAGTCGTAATGCTAATTCTGATGTAATGCATGGTGGTTTTCAGGATAACGGAAACTTTGTAACTTTTGATGATAATGTACAGGCAACTTGGAATATGCCTTTCAATGGTGATGGTGCTTTTGGTGGTATTGCTGATAATGAGGAAGATTTTTACATGACTATCCAAAGAGGGGTGATGTACAAATTGAAGTTAGATAATAATGGCGATCGTTTAGCCTTTAATCGTATGGACCCTGCTTCTGTGGATAGTAACGACTACATGTTTATCAACCCTATGGTGATGGATAAAAATGCTGATATCCTTTATATGGCTGCTAAAAATAAATTGTGGAGAAACAATGATATTGCGAATGTTCCTTATAATAACTCCCATGCTAAAAATGATTTTGGTTGGGAAATGTTCTCGGATACTATTCCTAATCCTAATATGATAATTACAACTATTGAAACTTCTGTAAGTCCTGCTAATGTGGTGTATTTAGGTACTAAGTACAAGAAATTATTCCGTATTGATGATGCAAATACTGGCGACCCAGCTATGGTGGAGCTTACTTCTCCTTTAACGGGTTCTAGTTCCTATGTGTATGATATTGCTGTAAATCCTGATAATGCTGATGAGGTAATGGTGGTGTATTCTAACTATTCAGTGTATTCTTTATTCCATAGTATGGATGGTGGGCAAAACTGGAATAAAATTGCTGGTAACTTGGAACAAAACCCTTCTGGTTCAGGTAACGGACCTTCTTGTCGTTCGGCTAAAATCATTCCTTTAGGTAATGCTACTTTGTATTTGGTGGGTACTTCTGTTGGGCTTTTTGGTACTGCTACTTTGGATGATAATAATACAGTTTGGGAACAAGTTGCTAGTCAGGAGATAGGGGCTGTTGTTTGTGAACTATTGGAATACCGTGCTAATGATGGCCTATTGGTTGTTGCTACCCATGGTAATGGTATCTATCAAACTAACCTTACTTCTATTAATGATGTATTGGCTACTGATAATATTGTAAATGATTTAGTTGAATTAAATGTATTTCCTAATCCTATAAAAGATAAGTTCACCCTTTCCTTTACTATGAATAAAGTAGCGGATGCTACTGTAATTATCTATGATGAGCTAGGAAGACAAGTAGGGACTGAGCATCAGCAAAAATTATATTTTGGTACAAATAACATTCAGTTGAATAGTGCTAATTTTAAAGCTGGAATATATTTTGTAAGTTTGACAATTGATGGGAATACCATTACTAAACAAATAGTTAAAGAATAATGAAAAATAGAATTTTAATCTTACTGATGTTGCCTTTGTTCCTAGTGGGGCAAAACACTTATGTTCCTGATGATAATTTTGAGCAGGCATTAATCAACCTTAACTTAGATGGTATGTTTGATGATAGTGTGCTTACCTCAGCAATTGATACCCTTACAATTCTGTATTTATCCAACCGTAATATTGCGGATTTAACAGGGATAGAGGATTTTACTCAGTTAAGCGAGTTATACTGTAATGATAATCAATTGGTAGAATTGGATTTACGCTATAACCCTAATTTATTTGAACTTAATTGCAGAAGTAATATGCTTACTTCCTTGGATGTTAGGAATGGGAATAATAGTGGTTTGTGGTATTTTACAGCACTTAATAATCCTAGTTTGTACTGCATTACTGTTGATGATATAGCAAATGCAAACGCAAATTGGGAAAAGGATAATGCGTGTACCTTTAGTAGTAATTGTGGTACTTCTTCCGTTAATGATTTTAATAAAACACGAACGCTTCTTAAAATTGTAGATATGTATGGTAGGGAAAGTAAACCCCTTCCTAATGTGCCTTTGTTGTATATTTATGATGATGGAAGTGTAGAACGGAAATTTTTATTAAAGTAGATGTTGGATGTATAAGATGTTTGTTAATTTATTATCTATCAACTCTTTGTTAAGTTAAGAATTCTTAATTTTGGTCTCTAAAATATAGAAACCATGAAAAAATCTTTACTCGCATTTTCAACTATTGTTCTTCTCTCTATTCTTTTTTATCCTCAAGCTGAGGTTATTAGTATGAGTACAGGTTCTCCTGGTGGAATGTCAGGTTCTCCTGGCGATAATACCTGTGTGCAATGTCATTCTTCTTTTGCGCTTAATAGTGGCTCAGCAATTGTAAATATTACTTCTAGTATTCCTGCTTCAGGTTATGTGCCTGGTAGTACTTATACAATTACAGCTTCAGCAGCTCAAACAGGAATTAGTAAATATGGTTTTGAGGTACATGAAGCTTTAGGTTCAATTCTAGTTACCAATTCTACTACTACACAACATGTAGGGATAGGTTCTAACAGAATTACGCATAAGGCGGCAGGAACAACTGTTGCGGTAAACAGTATCTCTTGGAGTTTTGATTGGGTAGCACCAGCTACTGGATCAGGGAATGCTACTTTTTATGGTGCTTTTGTAGCAGCAAATAATGGTACGGGTAATAACAATGATCATGTATATACCACTAACTTAGTAATTAGTGAATTTGTGCAAGTATTGGGCTGTACTGATTCAACAGCATTAAATTATAACCCATTAGCTACTATTGATGATGGTACTTGTACCTATTGTCAGTATGGTTGTATGGATAGTATGGCAACTAATTTTAGTAGTTTGGCAACTTGTTATGATGGTACTTGTACTTATTCTTTGGTGTATGAAAACCTTTTCTTTTCAGAATGGAGTGAGGGGAGTTCCTATAATAAGTATTTTGAGGTTTTTAACCCTACAAACGATACGATTGATTTAAGTAATTACGCTTATGCAAGAGTAAATGGAAATCCTACTACTGTTGGGGTATATGAATACTGGAATGATTTTGATTCTGGATCGGTAATTTTACCTTTGGATGTATTTATTGTAGCGCACAGTACAGCTGATTCTATAATACAAGCAAATGCTGATATGCTAGTTTCTGGTTCTACTGCATTGAGTAATGGTGATGATGGAATGGCACTTGTTTACGGAATTGAACCTGCAAGCCCAATGGCTCCTGATGGTGTAACTTATGCTGTTTTGGATTGGTTAGGAGATTGGAATGGGGACCCAGGGCAGGGTTGGGCTATTGGAAGTGTTTCTGCAGGAACAATAAACCATACGATAATCAGAAAATGTAATATTGCGAATGGCGATACTTCTTGGGCTAACTCTGCTGCTAATCAATGGACAGTACGCCCTAATGATTATTGGAATAATTTAGGTTATCATACTTTTAATACAAGTGTTTATGATTCGCTTATTTTTACAATTTGCAATGGTTTATCCGTTACTGTAGGTGCAAATACTTACGATTCAACAGGAGTGTATACTGCTATTCTTATAGCGGCTAATGGCTGTGATAGTATAGTGGTAACTGATTTAACTGTACTTACTAGTGCAGCATCAATTGTAGTAAATAACCTTACTATTTGTGATGGTGATAGTATGTTGGTAGATACCAATTATTATTTTGCTTCAGGAACTTATATTGATACCCTTCAAAATGCAGCAGGTTGTGATAGTATTATTACCACTCATTTAACGGTACAAACGCCAGTTCATCAAAGTTTTACTATTTGTGATGGTGATAGCGTTATGGTTGGGAATTCAGTTTACAATATAACAGGAAACTATACTGATACTTTAACAAGTTCAGTAGGATGTGATAGTGTTGTGTTTACTGAAGTGATCGTTTACTCTCAGTTTAATTCTATTTATGGTGGGATTCCAGATAATACAGTTGCAACAGGGGGAATGTATACTGGTAATCGTTCCTTGATTTTTGATTGTCATTTACCTTCCGAAATTATCTCAACAGTTGTTTATTCAGCTGATACCAACTTAATTACTTTTGAACTGAGGGATGCTAATGGAACAGTAATTGATGATACTATTCATCAGTTGTTACCAGGAGGACAAAGGGTAGATTTAAATTTTGAATTAGCAGCAGGAAACACTTATCAACTAGGAGTTCAGAGTGCTGGGGTTGGTTTATACCGAAACAATAGTGGAGCAACTTATCCTTATCAATTAGGGGCTTTAGCTACTATTACTGCAACAACTTCTTCAAATCAGAATTACTACTATTTCTACTATGATATTGAAATACAACAAACAAGTACGCCAACAACTTATACCCTTTGTACGGGAGATAGCGTTACAGTAGCAGGCAATACTTATACTACTAGTGGCTTGTATACGGATAGTTTAATTTCTATTTTAGGTTGTGACAGCCTGGTATTTACCAATTTGGTGGTTTATCCGAATGCAGCTTACACTAATATGCAAACTATTTGTAGTGGAGAAACCTATGTGCTGAATGGGAATGTGTACGATTCCACAGGAACTTACATTGATTCTTTACATACGCTTTACGGTTGCGATAGTATCATAACAACACACTTAACAGTATTGTCTATTTCAGCAGGAACAAGCGTGAATAACCAAACCATTTGTATGGGCGATTATATCATGGTAGGTACACATACTTACTTTGCGGCAGGTACTTATTCTGATACTTTAACTTCTGCTAACGGATGTGATAGTATAGTAACGACTAACCTTACGGTACAAACCGCTAGTTATACAAGCATTAATGGGGGAATAATAGATACTACCAACGCACCAGGAGCGTATAGCAATTATAATGGTCATTTGCTATTGGATGTTTCAGCTACTACTCTTATTAAATCGGCTACAGTATATGCTTTGGATACCAATACGATAACTTTTGAATTAAGGGATGATAATGGCTTAGTAATGGACAATGTTACGCATACAGTTTATCCTGGAGCTCAAAGCCTTACTTTTAATTTTATGTTGCCTGTGGGCGCTGATTATCAGCTAGGAATTTCAACTGGAAATTCAGGATTATATAGGGGTGATGCCGATACTACAACATTTTCTTATCCGTTTAGTACTGGCCCAGTGAGTATTACCTCATCAGTAGCGGGTAATCAATATTACTATTTCTATTATGATATTGAGTTTATGCCTTTTTCAACTTATAATGAAGTAAATCTTTGTGATGGCGATAGCATAATAGTGGGTGCAAATACCTATAATTCGTCTGGGCAGTATGTGGACACTTTTGTGGCGAATAACTCCTGCGATAGTGTGGTGTTTACCGTATTGGACTTTTATCAATCCCCAACACTACAGATTGGTTCGGCACCTAGCCCAGCTGAAATTTGCTTAGGAGATACTATTTTGCTAGAAGCTTCTCCTGGCTTTGTTTCTTATTTTTGGAATAATGGTATGACAGGACAAATTATTTATGATAACCCAACTACTGATACTTGGTATTTGGTAGAAGCAGTTGATGCTAATGGTTGTGTAGTAAAAGAGGATATAAATGTATATGTAGATTCTTGCATTACGGGTGTAAATGAGCTAAACGCTAGCAATAAACAACTCCTTAAAGTAGTAGATGTTTTAGGGAAAAACACAAATCCTAAACAAAAAGGCTTGCTGTTTTATATTTATAGTGATGGTACTGTTGAAAGGAGAATTGTTGTAGAATAATGAAAAACTTAATAATTAATGGTAGTTTTGAGTTGAATAATATAACTGATATTAATTGTAAAGTAGATATATCTAATACATCATACAATAATTTAATAGACTATTCTACATCTTTTTCTCAATATGGAGGAAATGAAAATTTAACCTTTCCTATAGCTGCTCCTCTGTTTTAGGGGAGCTGTCATTTATGACTGAGGGGTATAAATAAAAAACTCCCAACAGTAATAATGTTGGGAGTTTAACTTTCTGTCATAGCAAACCTTTGGTGTGGCTATCTTTTTTATTGAAGTATCAATTTCTTATTAATTACTCCATTGTTAGTTTCGGCAATTAAGAAATAGATTCCTTTTGCATTATTACTAAAATCAACTCTCTTGAGGTACTCACCAATAAACCTATCTAATTGTTCAGTATATATAATTTCACCAACAATATTGATAACTCTAATCTTTAAGTTTTGAGTGTTTTTACTTACGAATGATAAGTTAAACACATTACTTGATGGATTAGGATATATCTTTAATTCTAAAAGGTTTGTAATCAGTCAAACCAAAGTGTGTAAACCTGTCATACCTTAGTGGAGACTTTTGTAAAATTATAACTATATAACTTTACAAAAAAAATAATGGATCAAATAATAAAAGATTACTTAAGATTAGAGCAAATAAAGAAAGCATTTAACAT
>Ga0233426_10000256_pt1 | contig 59652 bp, 57 predicted proteins | sample SI_118_April2016_6_FD_179875 | JGI IMG/M metagenome (GOLD analysis project Ga0233426, IMG submission 179875) | Seawater microbial communities from Saanich Inlet, British Columbia, Canada - SI_118_April2016_10_MG | ecosystem: Environmental > Aquatic > Marine > Inlet | place: Canada: British... | reverse complement strand
GCAAAGCGCGCTAAGGTTACCATACGGCAACCAAACGCTTTTCGCGTCGGCCACCTGTCTTGCAGGGATACTTATAATTATCGCGCAGCGAGATGCAAGTAGGTTCCCTCGTCCGTTTAGTCATCCATTTTCAGCGCAGCAATAAACGCGCCTTGGGGGATTTCCACGCGGCCGAATTGGCGCATCTTCTTCTTGCCTTCTTTTTGCTTGTCCAACAATTTGCGCTTGCGGCTCACATCGCCGCCGTAGCATTTTGCTGTCACATCTTTGCGCAAAGCCGCAATGGTTTCGCGGGCAATAATTTTGCCGCCCAAAGCCGCTTGAATGGGAATTTTAAACAAATGCCGCGGAATCAAATCTTTCAATCGCTCGCACATCGCCCGACCACGGCTCTCGGCGCGCTCGCGGTGGACAATCGTCGAGAGCGCATCCACCGGCTCGGCGTTTACCAATACCGACATTTTCACCAAATCACCGGTGCGATAATCGGAGATTTTATAATCGAAACTGGCATATCCGCGCGTCACGCTTTTCAATCGGTCGTAGAAATCGAATACCACTTCATTGAGCGGCAATTCATATTCCAACATCGCGCGATTGCCCGCGTAGCTCAAATTAATTTGGCTGCCGCGACGGTCTTCGCACAGCTTTAACACCGCGCCCATATATTCGTCTGGCACCAAAATCGAGGCCCGAATCCATGGCTCATCAATATGGTCGAGATAAATGACATCTGGCATATCGGCCGGATTATGTAGCTCCTGCATGGTGCCATCTTTCATGTGCAATTGATAAACCACACTCGGCGCCGTGGTGATCAGATCGATGTCGAACTCTCGCTCAATGCGTTCGCGAATAATCTCCAGATGCAGTAAGCCCAAAAAGCCGCAACGAAAGCCAAAGCCCAAAGCGGCACTGGTTTCCATTTCATAATCAAAGCTCGCATCGTTCAGGCGAAGCCGCGCCATGGCCTCGCGTAAATCTTCAAACTGCGATGAATCCGTTGGAAAAAGCCCACAAAAAACAACAGGTTGCGAGGGTTTAAAACCATCTAGCGCAATCTCACAAGGGTTGCGCTCTTCGGTAACCGTATCGCCCACGCGCGTATCCGCGACTTGCTTAATGGCCGCCGTGAAATAACCAATTTCACCTGGGCCCAATTCTTTCACCGTGTCGCGCTTGGGACGAAACACGCCGACTTGGTCAATCGGATGAGCGGCCCCCGACGACATCATGCGGATTTTCATGCCCTTTTTCATCGTCCCGTCGATGACGCGCACCAACACAACAACGCCCAGATAGGCGTCATACCAACTATCCACCAACATGGCTTTAAGCGGCGCCTCGGGGTCGCCAGCAGGGGGCGGCAATTGGGTGACAATGGCTTCCAACACATCGTCGATGCCGAGCCCTGTCTTGGCCGAAATATCTACGCTGTGTTCCGTGTCCAGGCCAATAACATCTTCGATTTGCTGCTTCACGCGGTCCGGTTCGGCCGCAGGCAAGTCGACTTTATTAAGCACGGGCACAATCTCGTGGTCGACCTCAATGGCCTGATAAACATTGGCCAAAGTTTGCGCTTCTACGCCTTGGCTGGCATCTACCACCAAAAGCGAGCCCTCGCACGCGGCCAGCGAGCGATTTACCTCATAGGCAAAGTCCACATGGCCCGGTGTGTCGATCAGATTGAGCTGATAAGTGTCGCCATCAGCGGCTTCATAGTCGAGGCGCACGGTTTGGGCTTTAATGGTGATGCCGCGCTCTCGCTCGATATCCATATTGTCCAGAACCTGGTCAGACATCTCGCGCGCGCTTAGGCCGCCAGTCAATTGAATGAGGCGATCGGCCAAGGTCGATTTGCCGTGGTCAATATGGGCAATAATCGAGAAGTTACGAATGTGGTTTTGCGTCTGTTTACTCATGGCCGTGATATAGCACTGACTTGGCCTTGAGCCAATGCGTCAAATGACGCAATAGCAAGAGCGTCAAATGACGCCATCATTAATGCGTCGAATGACGCGATAGCAAGAGCGTCAAATGACGCCGCCTCATTGGCGTCCCTTGCGAGGGCTAACCGCGCAATTTTCCGCCGGTAGCTTTTTCGACGGCGGCGGTAATTTTCTCAGCTACCGCTTCAATATCTACATCGGTCAGCGTTGCGTCTTTGGGTTGCAAAGTCACTTCCAAGGCAATGGATTTTGCGCCCTCGGCCAGATTACCACCTTCAAAAGCGTCGAACACGCGCACTTCTGAGATGAGTTTTTTATCGGCTCCTTTGGCGGCGCGCACCAATTGTGCGGCCTCTACTTGCGCCTCTACCTCGAAAGCAAAATCGCGGCGCAGGCTCTGCAAATTCGGCAAATCCAAAGCCGAGCGCGCTGGCGAGCCATACCCTTTGGGGGCCGGCACCGTATCGGGGTAAACCTCGAAAGCCACCACCGGCAGGGTAATGCCAAAGGCTTGCAAAATCGCTGGATGCACTTCTCCAAAAGCGGCCATCGGCTGTTTGGGGTTGCGCGCCAAAATGCCCGAGCGCCCCGGGTGATAACGATCCGATTGTGGGGGTAAAACTTGCAAAGCACTGGCATCCACACCGCATGCCGCCAAGGCCGCTTGCGCATCGGCGCGCGCTTGATAGGCATCGACGGACGTGGCTCGGCTTTGCCAATTTTTCGGCGTCGCCAGCCCAGCGCGAACCCCTGCGCCAACGAAACGTTGCGCGCCTGGTTCGGCCGCGAGAAATTCATTTCCCAGCTCGAACAACGCCAGGCTTTGCGCCCCTCTGTCGCCATTGCGCTGCACCGCGTCGAGCAGGCCTGGCAAGAGAGATGGACGCATATGCGACAGCTCAGAAGAAATAGGATTGGCCAGCTTCAGCCCGTCTGCGACATGAAACAAATTCGCTTGGGCTTCGCTCACAAAAGACCAGGTCAGGGCCTCGACCATACCGCGCCCTGCCAGCGCACGGCGCATTAATCCGGCGCGACGTTGCGACAAAGTCAGCGTTGGGCGCGCCACGCCTGCGCGTTTTGGCAGCGGCGTCGAGGGCACTTCTTGCAGGCCATAAATCCGCGTAATTTCTTCCACAATATGGGCGCTGCTTTCAAAGCCCGCCGCCACATCTGGGCGCCAGCTTGGCACGTCTATGGTCCAGGTTTTTCCGGTCTCTACGCCAAAACCCAAGGCTTCGAGAATGCGTTGCATCTCGCTTTCTTCGACCTCTAATCCGGTGAGTTGTTGCACGCGGGCCGGGTCAAAATCGACTTTGGTTTCGGCTGTTGGCACCTGCCCGCCCATCGTCGGGGCTTGGGGGGTACCGCCACAAATATCGACAATCATTTGCACCGCTAAATTCAAACCTGTCTCGACGGAGGCAGGGTCGACGCCGCGCTCAAACCGATAGCGCGCATCGCTTTCAATGTGATGATGGCGACCCGACATAGCGATAGCGATCGCGTCAAACCAGGCGCTTTCGACCAGCACGTTTTTGGTCTCCAAGCTCGAGCCGCTTTCCATGCCGCCCATAATGCCGCCCAGACCCAAAACGCCCTTATCATCGCCAATCACGCAATCGGCTTCGGTTAGCTCGTAAGTTTGTTCGTCGAGGGCCACAAAACTCTCGCCAGCTTTGGCTTGGCGCGCGGTCACCGTGCCGCTCACTTTATCGGCGTCATAGACGTGCAAAGGGCGTCCGCGGTCGTAGGAAATATAATTGGTGATATCGACCAAAGCGCTAATCGGATTTAACCCGATAGCCCGCAGGCGGGTTTGCAACCACGCAGGGCTGGCTTGGTTTTGCACGCCCTCGATGAGACAGCCCGCAAATACCGGACAGGTGTCGCCCTCGACGTTTATCGCCGTGGTCGATTTTGTATCGCTTTGGATGGGGGCCGCCACATCGGCTTTCAAAGTGCCCAGACCCGCTGCCGCCAAATCGCGAGCAATGCCGCGCACGCCCAAACAATCGGGCCGGTTGGGCGTAATGGCAATCTCAATCATCGGGTCGGTTTGACCCAAGGCTTGCGCTGCAGACGTGCCAATCGCAAGCCCCGCGTCCAGCTCGATAATGCCATCGTGATCGCCCGATAGTCCCAGCTCGGCGCCCGAACACATCATGCCATTGCTCTCGACGCCGCGAATTTTCGCTTTGCCCAAGACCATACCGTTGCTCGGAATAACCGCACCTTGCTGCGCCAAAATACCCTTGAGGCCGGCACGCGCATTGGGCGCGCCGCAGACCAGCTTTTGCTCGCCCGAACCAGATTTCACCGTGCAGATTTGCAATTTATCAGCATCGGGATGGGGCTGCGTGGCGAGTATTTCGGCCACTTCAAAATTCTCAAACAGCGCAGAAGGGTCGACCAGCTCTTCGACTTCCAAGCCGATGAGCGTCAATTTATCGACAATCGCCTCTAGCGACGCGTCGGTGTCGAGATGGTCGTGCAACCAATTTAGGGTGAACTTCATGGTCTCGCGCTCCCTATTTGCCGCTCAAAGATTTATTCGATAGCCCAGCCGCCAAGCCCGGCACATCGATGGGCATAAAGCCATAATGTTTCAGCCAGCGCACATCGCTCTCGAAGAAAGCGCGCAAATCTGGCGCGCCATATTTCAACATCGCCAAACGGTCGATGCCCATACCAAAAGCAAAGCCCTGATATTTGGTGGCGTCGATGCCCGCGTGGCGCAAGACTTCTGGATTGATCATGCCCGAGCCACCAATTTCCATCCAGTCGTCGCCCTCGCCCACAATCAGCTGATTGCCATCGCGGCGGCACTGCATGTCAATCTCCATGCTCGGCTCCGTAAACGGGAAATAACTAGGGCGCAGGCGAATGGCAATATCGTCGACCTCAAAAAACGCCGCCAAAAAAGCTTCCAGCGTATGTTTCAAATGTCCCATATGGGTCGTCTCATCGACCACCAGTCCCTCGACTTGATGAAACATCGGCGTATGCGTTTGGTCACTATCACAGCGATAGGTGCGACCCGGCGCGATGAAGCGAAACGGTGGCTCGCCATTTTCCATGGTGCGCACTTGCACCGGCGATGTATGGGTGCGCAGCAAAAGGCGCTCGCCATTTTCATCCGGTTCAAAATAAAACGTATCGTGCATTTGGCGCGCGGGATGGGCTTCTGGAATATTCAGCGCGGTGAAATTATAAAACTCGCTTTCAATGTCTGGCCCTTCGGCGACATCGAAACCCATATCGGCAAAAATCGCCGAGATTTCTTCCATCACTTGGCTCACCGGATGCAGACGCCCAACGAGTAGCGGGTCGTCGAGCAATGGCAACGTCATGTCTTGTTTTTCATCGACCAGGCGCGCGTTTAAGGCCGCGATATCTAGCTCTGATTTTTTAGCGGCAATGGCTTTGGTAATCTGGTCGCGCAACACGTTAAAGGCGGGGCCTTTGACTTGGCGCTCTTCGGCGCTCATGCCGCCCAGGGTTTTCAGCAAAGCCGACACAGAGCCCTTTTTACCGAGGCTGCCCACACGCACCGCTTCCAGCGCAGGTGCATCTGCGGCAGTGCTGATTTGCTGCATCAGCTGTGTTTCTAACTCGTCTAGGTTTTGCTCAGCGCTCATTTGCCATCTCATTTAGTTCAAATAAAAACCCGCCCGAAACAGCCTAGGCACCTATTTATAAAATAGAGCCATACGCGGTTGCGGGCGGGGTTCATGTTGGCAGGGGCACTTGCGCCCCGTCAATTGGTTTTAAACTCTAGCCGAGCGCAGCGCGCGCTTTACCCACCAGAGCTTCAAAAGCAGCCGGCTCATGTACAGCCAAATCGGCCAATACTTTGCGGTCTACTTCGATACCTGCTTTACCCAGCCCGTTGATAAACTGGCCGTAAGGCATGTCGTGTTGGCGCGCGGCCGCGTTGATACGCTGAATCCACAAAGCACGGAATGTGCGTTTGCGGGCGCGGCGGTCGCGGAAGGCATATTGACCGGCTTTGGTTACAGCCTGCTTCGCCACCCGAATGGTGTTTTTGCGGCGACCGTAATAGCCCTTGGCTTTTGATAGAACTTTTTTGTGGCGTGCGTGAGATGTCACGCCGCGTTTTACACGAGACATAGTATCCCCCTAACCGTTTGGTAAAAATTTGCGAATAGCTTTGGCATCCTGCGGCGCCAAAGTCGTGGTGCCTCGCTGGTTGCGAATTTGCTTACTCGAGCGCTTAATCATACCGTGCTGCTTACCAGCTTGTGCGGCTTTTACTTTGCCAGTCGCGGTAAGCTTAAAACGCTTTTTCGCTCCTGATTTGGTCTTCATCTTGGGCATTTCGTCATCCTTTATCTATAAACGGGAACCCGTTTGTTTCAATCCATGCAGCAAGCTGCAAAGGTGCAAATCAACCAACATGGCAGCCCTAACAGCCAGAAGGTTGAGCCATCACATTTTTGAGTAACGTGACAAGCAGCGCGTGTTATACGAGAAATAAGAGAAATTGCAAGCGAAAGCATGAGGAAATGACCCAAAGCCAGTCTCCCGAAAGCGCCAGCGTGCGCCCGCAAGTTATCGCCCATCGGGGCGGCGCAGGCCTATGGCCAGAAAACACCCTGCAAGCTTTTCAAGAAGCCATAGACCTTGGTGTCCACGGTTTGGAATTTGACCTGCAATTGTCCAAAGACGGCCAGATTATGGTGCATCACGACAGCCATTTAAAAGCCGATGCCACACGGTTGGACGGCGCCTATTTGACAGCCCCCACGCCGCGCATCGATGCTTTGAACGGCGCGCAATTGCAAACCTATGATGTCGGCCGCATCGCCCCCAAAACGCGCGAGGCTGAAAAACGCCAGACCCAGACCGCCAAAGACGGGGCGCGTATCCCCTATTTGCACGAGCTCGACCACCTGATCGCCGATCAGGGCCTGCAAGGATTTCAGCTCTATGCCGAATTAAAAACTGATATGGGCGCAGACCCTGCGCAAGCCGAGGCCTTGGCAATGGCTTACCTTGAAGCGCTCGACGCCTCGCCCGTGGCCAAAGCCCATCGGGTTATCTCTTTTGATTGGCGTTGCTTGGCGCGGGTGCGAGCCAATCGCCCCGAAATCGAAAATGCTTATACCGCCATGCCTTTTGCCAATACCGACCCGGCTCATGAGAGCGCCGCGCAAGATACGCCAATGGCAGCGGCCATCCGCGCCGCCTCGCAACATGGCGCCCCTTGGTGGGGGTCACATGATTGGCGCACCCACACAGGCGATAGCCATGGCGAGAAAGTTTTGCGCGCGATTGGCGCGGCCGGGGGGAAAGGCTGGATTGCCTATTGGCGCGACGTCACACCCGACACAATGGCGATAGCAAAGGAGCTAGGCTTGAAAGTATCGGCTTGGACGGTGAACGAAGTGGCAGATATGAAAAACCTCGCCGCCATGGGCGTCGAGGCTTTGATCACAGATCGCCCGGATAGGGCGCTCGGTCTTTAAAGATTTAGTGGCCTATTTAGGGCCGATCACCATAATCATTTGCCGGCCTTCCATTTTTGGATAGGCTTCGACTTTGGCCAATTCTTCTGTGTCGGCTTTCACGCGGTTCAATACATCCATGCCAAGACTTTGGTGCGCCATTTCGCGCCCGCGGAACCGCATGGTGACTTTTACTTTGTCGCCAGTTGTCAGGAATTTAACCACATTGCGCATTTTCACATCATAGTCATGCGTATCGATATTGGGGCGCATTTTGATCTCTTTGACTTCGACCGTCTTTTGATTTTTGCGCGCTTCGCTAGCTTTTTTCTGCTCTTGATATTTTAGCTTACCGTAGTCGAGAATTTTGCAAACCGGAGGGCTCGCATTTGGCGATACTTCGACAAGGTCGAGGCCCGCTTCTTCTGCCATGGCAAGGGCGCTATCGGTATCTACCGTGCCCATTTTTTCGCCTTCGGCTCCAATCAGGAGAACGGAAGGAGAGCTAATCATACTGTTAATCCGCGGGCCTTGATGGCGTGGCGGCTGCGCTGCGTGGGGTCTACGTGCTATGGGATCACTCCGTTATAATTTCACTAGATGGCAGAAATTCCGCCATATCTCGCTAGGTTTAGGGCAATAAAGAGGGAAGTCAACAGCAAATGCCCAGCTCTGGGAGACGAGCCTAGGAATTCGTGCCGCTGGGGGTTTTGACACCCAATATCCAAAATGGACGCGGCCAGACAAAAAACCGTAAAGCGCCAAGCGCCTCTCGGCTTGGCTGATGCACCGCCTCGAAATGGCGCCAAGACATGCGCCGCACCAAAGCCATGGCCCCGCGCAACCCAAGCGCGGCATACACCCAAACCTCGTCGGCTGGCAAAGACACGCGAGCCGCTTGCCCGCGGCTGACCAAAACCGTTAGGGAAGAACTCTCCCCATAAAGCGTCTTTATGGCCTCCCCCAATGCCGCATCTGAGAGGCCAACCCCGATAAGCAAAATGCCCCCAGGCTCTTTTATTGGGCGCGGCGTAAAACGGCTCACCCAATCAGCTCATGGTAGACATTGAGCGTGCGATGGCACATGGCGGTTTGCGTGTAATGAGCGCGCACATTGGCACAGCCATTGGCTCCCATAGCTTTTAAGTCGGCCGGCGCCAACCCCAAAGCCGCATCCAACGCTTGGGCTAAAGCGCTGGCGCTATCGGGCTTGGCCAGCCACCCCGAGCCGCCTGCATTGCCGGGTTTGGCAATCACGGTTTCGCGAAACCCACCCGCATCAGAAGCCACAACGGGCAGGCTGGCGGCTTGCGCTTCAATAATTGTGCGGCCAAAAGGTTCGGGCCGAATGGTTGGCACGACAGCCAAATCGGCCGCCGCATAGGCCGAGGCCATATGGCTTTCGAGGCCCGCAAAAACCAAACGCTCGGGCAACCCCAAACGTTCGGCTTGCGCCTTCAGCTCGGCCACATATCCATCGCGGCCTTGCGCGCTGCCGACCAAAACCAAATAAGGCTTCGTGTCGCTGGTCAGTTTCGACAGCGCCTCTACCAATACGTGTTGGCCTTTTAAATGGGTGACGCGCGCAGGGCACATAATCACGAAAGCTTTTTTCGGCACTTGCCATTGTGCGCGTTTGGCCGCTTTATCGGCGGCTTTGAAGTTTTTCTTCGCCAAAGCATCGACATCGCAGCCGCGCGGAATGACGCGTAATTTATCGACGACATGGGGATACACTTTGGCAATTTGGCTGGCGGTATAATGCGAATTGGCGATCGACACGCGCCCGCGCACCAAAATGCTATTGTAAAAAACCTTGCCGCGCGGCTTGTCTTGCACGCTTGAATGATAGGTGGTCATAAACGGCACGCCTGCCCATTTGCCAGCCCAAAGCCCCGACCAACCCGGCGCGCGCGAGCGGGTATGCAAAAGGTCGATATTTTCAGTTCGTATCAGCGCAGCCAAGCGGCGCGCATTGTTCCACATCACCAGAGGGTTTTTAGAGGCGACGGGCATCGGCACAATCTCGCCACCAACTTTTAAAACGTCGTCGGCCAGCGCGCCACCTTGCGTGGCCACCAAAGCGCGCCCGCCATTGGCAACAATCGCGCGCGCCATTTCTAGAGTGGTAATTTCCGCACCGCCGACATCTAGCTCGGGCACCACTTGCAAAATGCTTTTGCCCGTCATGTCGACAGATTGGCTGGATGGCATGGTGAATGGAGAGCCCACAATATTTCCTCACGAATGGCTGGCAGGTTTTGCTTCTGCTTTGCCGGAGCTTCAGTCATAATTGAATTTAGTCGAAAAACCAAATCGGCTCCGTTGATAGGACCGCGTTGATATGAAAAGCCGAACCAAAAAGGAAGCCACATGAGCGTGCAATTTCTAACCCGAGATGAGCCTGGTTTTGGTCCCCAGAAAATTGCCTATCAGCAACAAGACGCCGTTGAACCGGGCCTCGGCGTGGTGTTTTGCGGCGGCTTTCGCTCCGACATGACAGGCACCAAAGCGCAAGCCTTGGCCGAATGGGCGCGCGCGCGCGCCACACCTTTCACCCGATTTGATTATTTTGGCCACGGCGCTTCCACCGGCACGTTCACCGATGGCACGATGAGCTATTGGCGCGGCGATATCCCCAAGGTGTTGGACGAGGTTTGCCCTGGCCCCCAAATTTTGGTGGGCTCCAGCTTTGGCGGCTGGCTCTCTTTAATGGCGGCGCTCGACCGGCCCGAAAAAGTGGCGGGGCTTTTGCTCATCGCCCCCGCCGTCGATATGACCGAGCGACTGATGTGGGATCGGTTTTCCGAAAAAGCGCGCGAAAAACTCATGCGCGAAGGCCTGATTTATGACCCTTCCGAATATGACCCCGAAGGCTACCCGATTAGCCAAGCGCTCATCGAAGACGGGCGGCACCATTTAATGCTCGGGCAAAGCATCGAGCTGGATATTCCTGTGCGAATTTTACATGGCCAAAAAGATGACGCCGTGCCGTGGCAATTATCGTTGGAGTTGGCCGAACAACTCACCAGCCAAAATGTCGAATTGCAGTTTTTGAAAGATGGTGACCATCGCCTATCCGAGCCTGCCCAGATTGATAAAATTATTAACCTGCTAGACGCACTTCTTGGGGCGCCCGCGTAAGGCAGGCCGCTTTATTTCTTCGCCTGCATCTCTTGGTAAAGCGCGCCGAGCCCAGCGCGATAATCTGGATAGAGCAGGCGCACGCCCAGCTCTTCTTTGAGCCGCGTATTTTTAATCCGCTTGTTGTCAGCATAAAAACTTTGCGCCGTGGGCGACAGCTCCGCGTCCTCAAAAGCCATCAGGGGTGGCGCTTCCAACCCCAGTAAATCAGCGGCAAAAGCCACCACCTCTTGAGGCGGGGCGGGCGCATCATCGCACACACTATAGGCGCGCCCCGCCTGGGGTTTGTCGATGGAGGCCAGCAGAATTTGCGCAATATCAGCTACATGAATGCGCGAGAACACCTGGCCCGTTTTCTCTATGCGGCGCGCTTTGCCGTTTTGCATGGAGACCAATTGATTGCGCCCGGGCCCATAAATTCCAGCCAGGCGAAAATAATGTATCGGCAAATTTAACGCCTCAGCCACAGCGCCCCAAGCGGCTTCGGCATCGACACGCGCTTGCCCGCGCGCGCCCATTTTCCCGCGCGGCGTGTCTTCGTCAATCCACGCGCCGGCATGGTCACCATAGACCCCCGTGGTGGATAAATACCCAACCCAGCTGAGGGCATGGGTTTGCAGGGCGGGCGTCAAAAGCGGCAAAGCCGGATCGCCCTCGCGCGTCGGCGCGGCAGATAATAAAACATGCGTGGTGCCCGCCAGCTGGTCTGGCGTCAAAGGCGCACCGTCGAGGCGAATGGGGGTAATGCCCATGGCTTTCAATCGGGCGGCTTTTTCCTCGTCGCGACACGTAGCCGTGAGCTGCCAACCGCGCGCCGCCAACTGCGGTGCCAAGGCTTGGGCGCAAAAGCCAAAGCCGAAAAACAACATATGATTATCCGGCTTAGCCATGCGCATCTCCTATCGCTTTTTGCCATTCGGCAAGCGCGTCTGGGTCGGTTTCCTCGAGCCGGTATTGGGGCGCCAAGGCTTGCAGTTTTTCTTTGTCGATTTGCGCCAAAGCCCAAATGGCTGTGGCGCGCACGACGCCGTCTTTATCGCCAAGGCGCGCCACCACGGCCTCACGGTGCGCCGATGTGGGCGCTTGCATATTGCCCATCGCAATCAACACATTGCGTAAAAAAGAAGTTAGGCCGGTACGCTTAATAGGCGTCGATTTAAAGAACTCGCGAAAGCGCGCATCATCCAATTGCGACAAAAATATCAGGTCGGGCAAATCCATATCGGCTTTTAACGCCAGTTTCGCCTCTTGCGCGGTTTGAGCATATTTGTTCCATGGGCAAACGGCCAAACAATCATCGCACCCATAAATATGGTTGCCCATGGGCGCGCGCAAGTCTTCGTCGATCATGCCCTTATGCTCAATGGTCAAATAAGAAATGCAGCGGCGCGCATCCAATTGATAGGGGGCCGGGAAGGCTTTCGTCGGGCAGACATCTAAACAGGCTGAACATGAGCCACAATGGTCGACTTCCGCCTCGTCCACGGGCAAAGCCAGTGTGGTGAAAACCGAGCCCAAAAATAGCCAAGAGCCCATTTCGCGCGAGACCAAATTCGTGTGTTTGCCCTGCCAGCCCAGCCCGGCTTTTTGCGCCAGGGGTTTTTCCATCACGGGTGCTGTATCGACAAAAACTTTCACTTCCGCGCCGCTCTCCTCTGCCAGCCAACGCGCCAAGGCTTTCAACTTTTTCTTGATGACATCATGGTAATCGCGGCGCTGGGCATAGACCGAAATCAGGCCTTTATCGCTGGCTTTCAAGCCCTCGAGAGGGTCGCTTTCGGGGCCGTAATTCATCCCCAAAAGGATAACGCTTTGCGCCTCGGGCCAGAGATGGTTGGGCGCACTGCGCTCATAGGTTCGGCGTTCCATCCAGCTCATTTGGCCGTGATGGCCGGCCGCCAAATAGGCCTGCAACCCCTCGCCCGCATCGGCCCCCAAACTGGCAGAGGCAATGCGGCACACCTCGAACCCCTCGAGCTTGGCGCGGGCCTTCAAAGCGGTTTTGAGAGAAGTTTCCTCTGCCGTCATAACGGCTTAAAAATCAGGGTCAGCATAATAAGGCGGCGGCCGCATGCCCGCCACATGGTCGGCCAAAAGTGGACGAAACGACGGGCGCGACTTCAACCGCGCATACCAATCGCGCATCACAGGCCATAATTTCCAAGGCACATCGCCAGTATAATCGAGGCAAGATAAATGCGCGGCGGCCGTTAAATCCGCCAGGCTCATTTCGCCGCCCGCCAACCAATCGCGGCTTTGCAGCAAATAAGTGAGATATTCCAAATGCAAATTCAGATTGTGCAGCCCGACGCGCACCACATCCATATCGGGGCCGCCGCCGCCATCTTCGGCGCCCATAAAGCGGCGGTCGATCTTCTCGACAGTGATTAAGCGGCCAACCTCTTGGTGAAATTTATCATCGAACCAAGCTGAAATACGGCGCACTTCCGCGCGCGACAAACCAGAACTTGGCATCAAAGGCAAAGCGCCGCCTTTTTCTTCGAGCCATTCCGAGATGGCATAATGGCCGGCAATGGTTCCCGCCTCCCCGATGAGCACAGGCACTTCGCCAGATGGGTTGAGCATCAAAAAGTCTAGTCGGCGCTCCCAAGGGCGCTCTTCGACATATTCGACAGCAAATTTTTTCTCGCCCAACATGAGACGAATTTTGCGCGAGAACGGACAGACCGGTTGATGAAATAATGTAGCCATAGGAGGTTAAATTAAGCCGCTTGGCGATTTGGAGCAAGGAAAACACACAAGGTTTTGACACAGATGGCGCTTGGCTTTGCCCGCCAACACAGATAATTTGACCTATGGCTTTTGAAAACATCCTTTTTCTGGCGCTCATTCAGGGCATTACCGAATTTATCCCCGTCTCTTCCTCGGGGCATTTGACCCTTCTGCATGCTTGGATGCCGAGCGACCAAGCGGCAGCCGATGCTTTGACCGATAATTTGATTCATGATTTGACGATGGATGTCGCTTTGCATTTTGGCACGCTCATCGCCGTCATCGTCTATTTTCGCGCGGAAGTGAAAAACCTTGTGCACGGCGGGGTTGATATTTTAACGCGGCGCGAAAGCCAAAACCGCGCCCAAGCCATTCACCTTATTTTGGCCACGGTGCCTGTGCTTCTCGCCGCGGCGGCGCTTTTGGCCAGCGGCCTTCTCGACGCTTTGCGCACACCAGAAGTGGTCGCATGGGCGAGCCTTATATTTGCCATGCCCCTGTATTTGGCCGACCGCTTTGGCGCCAGCGACAAAACCCTGGCCAGCGTTGAAAATCGTTCGGCCTTATGGCTCGGCTTGGCGCAAATATTGGCATTGATTCCAGGTGCCAGTCGCTCTGGCGTCACCCTGATGGCGGCGCGCGGGCTCGGCTTCGAGCGCGAAGCGGCGGCGCGGTTTTCTATGTTAATGGCCATCCCCGTCATCTCGTGTTTTGCCGCGCTCAGCCTTTTGCAACTCATCTTGCAAGGCCAGTGGGGGGCGCTGGGCGAGGCGGCACTGGGGGCCATTTTGGCCGGCGGATTTGCTTTCCTCAGCATCGACGTGTTCTTGCGCATGACGCGCAAAGTTTCGCTATTGCCCTTCGTTATCTATCGAGTGGCTTTGGGCGGCGCGATTTTATGGCTGCTTTAACCCTTGTTGGGTTTTTTACCCGACGGGCGGAAGCGCCATAGATAGTCTGGCAAAAGCGCGGCAATCGGTGTGGTCTTTAACCCCAAACGAACAAACCCCATCGCGCCCTCGGTCACCAAATTATCGCTTTTCAGCAAAATCAATTGATCTGGCGTCAACAAGGGCTTGGGCATAAATTGCGCGACACTGGCAATCAGGCGCGCCGCCAAAAACGGCATCGGCACGAGCAAACGATTGCGGCCAATTTCGGCCAACAAAAGTTCCATCAATTGCTTGAACGTAAAAATATCTGGCCCGCCCAACTCATAAGTCCCGGCAGGCGCATTGGCTTGCGTGCCACACACACAAGCCTCCACCGCGGCCGCGACGTCAAATACCGAAACCGGCTGATAGCGCGTCGTGCCACCCCCGATGAGCGGCAAAGCAGGTGCCACCAAAGCAAGGCCTGCAAAGCGATTGAAAAAATCATCTTCCGGACCAACCACAATCGAGGGACGCAAAATATGCGCACTCGGCAAGGCTTCCATAACCCCATTTTCAGCCGCCGCTTTGCTTTGCGCATATAAAGAAGCCGATTGCGCATCCGCGCCAATGGCCGAAATATGCACAAAGTTTTTTATCTTTTTCGCCGCCGCAGCCTTGGCCACACGCACGCCGCCTTGGGCTTGCACGGTGGCAAATTTTTGCTTGCCGGTTTCGAATAAAATACCAACGGCATTAATGGCCGCATCGGCGCCCTCAAGAGCGGCCTCGACGCTGGCATCATCGCGGATATTGGCTTGCACAATTTCTATCTGGCCTGGCTTGCCACCTGTCTTCAGATGCAGAGCTTCATTGGGACGCCGCGTTGCGACGCGAATTTGATAGCCCGCTTTGGCCAGCCGACGCACGATGTGGCGACCCACAAATCCAGTGCCCCCAAAGACGGTAATGCGGGCGTTTTTCTGGAGAACCAATTTCTGAGCCATGTCGTTTCCTTACCTAACTTGAACCTTTGAGCGCTAGCCTGAGCGCAGCACGATAGGAGTTGTTCTTAATCTATGTGAGCGATGGCGGAAAGGAAAAACCGTCTGCTTTGTGGCTCGATAAGCAGCCATTGACAATTATGCCGCGCCCGCCTAAACCATGCTCCTTACCTCAAGTAAGGCCCAGGTGGCGGAATTGGTAGACGCGCTAGCTTCAGGTGCTAGTACTCGCAAGGGTGTGGAAGTTCGAGTCTTCTCCTGGGCACCATTTTCAAATTTCAAGCGCCGTGTTTCACGGTCCAAGCCATTGATCTTCAAGCATATTTGTTTGGGGAGCAGAGATCATGGTTTCTATGGTAGACCAAATGGTAGACCAAAATACGACATACCTAACCAGGCGTCGGGGTGTGCATTACTACTATACGCGGCGCATTCCAAAAGAACTTCAAAAGCGACTGGGTAAAAAGCGAATTGTCGTATCGCTTAAAACGAAGTCGCGTAGCAAGGCAATCACTTCTGCAATTGTTTTGTCAGAAAGGCTGGAGAGCTTCTGGAACGGTATGAAGCTCGAAGAGATAATTTCACAACATTCGATGACGCTGGAGAGCCCAGCTCAACCGGCCGCATCGATTACATTATCCGAAGCTCTCGACCTCTACCTGCGTCTTAAGGGCAAAGGGAAGGGGGAAACGTTTGAGCGGACTGCGCGACGTAACATTGAGCAATTGATGGTTTTGAGCGGCGATGTCTCTATCAGTGAGCTGACTTCTGCCGATGGGGCAAGTTTCCGGGATCATTTGATTCAAAGAGGCCTTGCCTCTTCTTCGGTAAAGAGGTGCTTCGCTTCAATTCGATCTATTGTCTCCTTGGCCATCCAAGAACACGGACTACAAAACACCAATCCATTTGCAAAAATATTCATTCCAGCCGATGACAAGGTAAAAACCCGACCAACCATGCCGGTAAAAACAATCAAAATATTGCAGGCGGAATGTGAAGCGATAGACGATCCAAATCGCCATCTACTTGCTCTAATCAGCGATACGGGCCTTCGCCTTTCAGAGGCACTGGGTTTGATAAAAGAGGATATCGTTCTTGATACTGAAATACCCCATTTGATTATCCAAGAGCACCCCTGGCGCAAGCTTAAGACCACATCAAGCAAAAGGCTCGTTCCACTTATCGGATACAGTTATTGGGCTGCGGAACGGATTATGCAGATTGAGGGACGATTTGCCTTCCCGAATTACACCAGTACGTCTAAATGCAGTGCCAACTCAGCAAGCGCTGCGCTTAACAAATGGCTGAAGCCGCGAGTGCCCAAAGATTGCGTGGTTCATTCATTCCGGCATGCTCTGCGTGATCGTTTAAGAGCGGTTGAGTGTCCGTCAGACATTTCTGATGCCATAGGTGGTTGGAGCACTTCCGGCATAGGCCACTCATATGGCAATGGGTATGACCTTGCCGTGAAGAAAAAGTGGCTCCAGAAAATCATAATTTAGGAAGGCCCAAGTTCCGAGATGCTTGAAGATCAATGGCTTGGACCGTGAAACACGGCGCTTGAAATTGCGACCTCGGGCGGCGTGCCGCACCCGATGCACGGCAGAACATGGATTGATAAGGAAGTGGTTGAATTATGCGGGATTTCAGAAGATGAGCTGGCAGGCTATTTAAAGCCGGCTCTCTATGAAGGCGAAAACGGGGCCGTCGCGCAACCCGCATTTGACCCGGATAAGCCGCACCAAATCTATCCCGAAGAAGTCTATCAGATGATGCTGGCCACGCCCGATGAGGTGGTGACACAGATGGGCAGCGAGACCGAGCCGCCAAACGCTTAGCCTGGCTGTCCGGACCGCTCCAGCATTCGGATGGAAATTGCGAAAAGTCATTGCGAAATCGAGCAGGCTCGCCCGCTCACTTTGACCTCTTTGGGTGCTCGAAGAGACTGTGAAACATCAAGCCGAGAAGGCTTTTGAGATGTTGGATGCGCATCTTGTTGGAAGGTGGCTCCTTCAGACGGTTCACGGCTGCGGATATTTCGTTGCTAACAGCCTGTTTCTGGCGAACAGGCTTTGCCGACGGCCCTTGCCAAATCGCGTGCAGGCTTATCAGATTTTCGATTCACGCGAGGAAAGCGTCATCAAAATCATGATGAGTGTTCCCTAGCTCATGATTTAGGCGCCTCAAGCAGAACCGTCATAAGCCTGCCGCGCCGCGTCAATATTCTCGCGGTTGTGCAAGGCCCAATTCCCCAAAGCGGTGACCGGCTCGCGAAAGGATTCACCCATTGCGGTGAGTTTATATTCCACTTTGGGCGGAATTGTCGGGTATTGAGTCCTGTTCACAAGGCCATCGCGTTGCAATTCCTTGAGCGTCAAACTGAGCATGCGTTGCGAGATACCGAGATTTCGTTTGATTTCGTTAAAGCGCATGGTTCCATATTGCGACAGGGATATAACCACAAGGACGCTCCAGCGGTCGCCGACGCGCGAGAGAACTTCATTGATGCGATTGCAATCGGGGCACTTTGTATTGTGAGTCTTGTCCAGCATAGTGGTTCCTTATTTGTAACCGAGGGTCATATATGTGCCCTCTTGCAGCCGCTAATGGTTCCGTTTAGTTATATAGTTCCTATTATATACCGCAATTCTTCGCCTTGACAATGAAACGGGGACCCATGACTGAAAAAACATTTACCGAGCTTTTGAACTGGCGTTATGCCACCAAAAAAATGGACGCCGATAAAGCCGTCCCGCAAGACAAACTTGACGCCATCATTGAAGCGGTGCGTATGGCTCCGACTTCAAGCGGCACGCAACCATTTGAGCTGATCGTCGTTTCAAACTCCGACCTGCGCGCAAAGATTGCCGAAGCTGCCGGCGGGCAAACCCCCATTACCGATGGCTCGCATGTTTTGGTCTTTGCCGCCTGGGACAATTACACGGAAGAGCGCATAGACGAGGTGCTTCAGCTCAATGTGGCATCGCGCGGTGACCTGCCGCTGATTCACGATTATTACAATAATTTGAAGACCAATTACGTGCCACGCGATGCGGAGGTGAACTATGCTCACGCGGCGCGCCAAGCCTATATCGCCCTCGGTTTTGCCATGCTCGCCGCGGCCGACCAAGAAGTCGACAGCACGCCGATGGAAGGCTTTGACCCGGACGCGGTGGACGCCATTCTTGACCTGAGAAAGCGGGGTCTGCGCTCCGTAGTATTGTTGCCGCTCGGCTATCGAGAAGAAGGCGCAGACTGGCTTTTGCCAATGCCTAAAGTGCGTAAATCGCGCGACACGATTGTGACCGAAATCAATTAAGCTGAGGTATCGAAAATGAGTTTTCTGAGAAATCTGTTCAAAGCCGCGCCTACGCCAACAGCTGAGGGTGCCTTCCAGCCGTCGCCACTGGCGCTGAAACTCGCAACCTCGCCCAAGACAGATTATGATGGCGGGGAATACACCCAGCCATACGCTGGCGGCGACAAGCGCGTGTTGATGGTCTGCACGCAGGAACAACATATGACCATGGCCAATGGCCAGAAGTTCTCTACCGGCAATCATCCGGTTGAGATGGGTCTGCCAATGTTGCATTTGCTGTCCGCAGGGTTTGAAATCGATATCATCACCCCCACTGGGGCGCCTGTGATAATTGAGGATTGGGCCATGCCGCATGGGGATGAAGCGGTTATGAAACTCTATCAAGACTATGCCGCAGCTTTCACTAAGCCAGGCAGTCTCGATGATTTTGTTGCCAATGAAATGGCCCAGAATACGACATATTGTGCTGTCTTCTTGCCGGGGGGTCACGGCGCAATGCTGGGTCTGCCAGAAAATAAAAGCCTAGGAAAGCTGCTGCGCTGGGCGCATGAGCGGCAGTTGCTTACTTTGGCAATATGCCACGGGCCCGCGGCCTTGCTGGCGGCTAAGGATGGCGGGTCATTTATCTATGACGGCTATAAGATAGCTGCTTTTCCAGACTCGGTTGATAAGCAGACGCCGATGATTGGCTACATGCCGGGGCATATGCCATGGATGTTTGGCGAGAAACTGAAACAGCTGGGTATGGAAATTATTAACTCAAAAGCCGATGCCACTTGTTGTGTCGACAGGCGTCTTATCTCTGGTGCCAGCCCGAAAGCAGCCAATGCCTTTGGAAGGCGCGCGGCAGAAACCCTATTGGAGGATTTGCGTTAGCGCAGCGGATCGGAAAATGACTTCGGCCGCTTCCATGCGCGATGACGACGCCTTGTCGCATGGTTAGCTATGCCGCATCTGGTCTGCCACCTCGTCTAGCAAGAAAAGACCCAAGTTCCGGGTCGCACGGTCCGTGAAACAAGGTGCTTGGGCCGACGATAGGCAAGCCAGAGTAGAGGCCGCTGTTCATAGTGGCGAAAGGGCGGCAAAGAATTTGCTCCGATATCGGGCGCGGGAATTTTCTAAAAATCACTATTCTTGTTAGGCCCCATTCTTTGTAGGAAAGAGGCGAATTTTTACACAAAACTGCAATAACAGTATTTTATACAGGAATGATGAGAAATATTCTTATTTTGTGCACGGGCAATAGTTGCCGGTCGGTTTTGGCCGAGGCCTATATCAATCATATAAGCCACGAATGGCAGGCCTTTTCGGCAGGCTCGCAGCCGACCGGAGAGGTGCATCCTTTAGCTATAGAAACATTAACGTCGTTGGCAATTGACGCAAGCTATGCGAAGTCGAAAAACTGGCATGAATTTGCCGGCGCCGATGCCCCAGTTATGGACGTGATTGTGACGGTTTGCGACAGTGCCGCTAATGAAACCTGTCCCGTTTGGCCGGGTCATCCGACCCCTTATCATTGGCCGTTTCCCGACCCAGCGAAATTTTCAGGCTCAGATGAAGATACCCGCGCCCATTTCCGCGAGGTGTTCGCCATGATAAAAAAGCGGATAGATAATTTTTTGACAAATAAAGGATGATGATGGCAAGGAAATTGGCGGCGGAAGCCTTGGGCACACTTCTTTTGGTTTGCACGGTGGTCGGCTCGGGCATCATGGCAGTCAATTTGGCGGGGGGAAATGACGCCGTCGCACTGCTCGGCAATACGATTGCCACGGGCGCCATTCTTTATGTTCTGATCACTATTTTCGGTCCGGTTTCGGGCGCTCATTTCAATCCCGCCGTTTCCATGGTTTTCCGCTTGAGGGGTGAACTCAGTAACAATGATTTTTTGGCTTATGTTGGGGCGCAGCTTATTGGCGGCTTGCTCGGCACAGCCCTGGCACACGCCATGTTTGAATTGGCCTTACTCACCCCATCGGTCAATATCCGCACCGGCCACGGTCAGTTCCTAGCGGAAACGGTCGCCACTTTCGGCTTGGTGATGACCATTTTGGGCGGCTTGAAGTATCGGGCTGAGGCGGTACCAATGTTGGTCGGGCTTTACATTACCGCCGGCTATTGGTTCACCGCTTCGACCAGTTTTGCCAATCCCGCTGTTACCCTGGCGCGCGGCTTTACCGACAGCTTCTCCGGCATTCGGCCGGCCGATATGCCACTTTTTTGGTTGGCCCAATTTATTGGCGCTGTCTTAGCCCTCATCGCAATGCGCGCCGTTTTGGGGGAGGATGAGCCGTCATAAAATCCGAATGGACGCTTCGCCGCTTGGTCAGATAGGTCGCATTTTGGTCTACCATCTGGTCTACAATAGAAACCATGATTTATGCGCCTCAAGCAAATAGGCTTGAAGATACATGGCTTGGGCCGTGAAACACGGCGCTTGAAATTTGAAAATGGTGCCCAGGAGATGGGTTGGCAGACCCGCTCGTAAAAGCGACGCCAACCGAGCTAAGCCGGTATCGTCAGCCAAGTGGCTATAGGTACTCAGCCAAATGGCTGTGTAGATTAACGATGGCTTTCTCAAAATACCCAAAGGTTAAATGCTCATTGGCAGGGCCATGCACGGTTTCTTGAATGGCGCACGCGGCCGCAATATCTTCATCCAATCCTGTGGTGGTCACAAAATCCGCGTCGCGGTTGGCGTCTTCGAGCGAAATCTCATGCCCTGGCGTTTGGCGATTGACCACCAAATAAGACACAATCCGCGTGCGCCCAGGCGACACGGGCTCCATGATCGATAAACTGGTGTGCTTGGAGAGAACCGAAACACTGGTGTTGGGAAACAGGTGATATAGCGACGTCATAGATCCATTGAGATGGCGTTCGCCAGGCGCAACATCGCGCAGTTTTTCCATCCGGCGGAACGGAAAAATAATCCGTGAATTGGCCCCGACAGTTTCTACCAAATTAATATTATCCAACCCGAACGGGAAGAAGCTCTCTTTGTGCAGCGACTTAATGTGATAGCCCTCTAAAGTTGTTTCAGTCAGCAACTTCCAGTTGGCGTCTTCTTCTCTTTGTGTGGTTCGAAACATTTCCTGCTCGTCGGAGAAAAAATCAAAGTGATTTTTCAACATAGACGGGTCTAAGTTTCCCTCTTGCTGCACGTAGACAATGCCGCCTTTTTCCATAGCCTCGACTTCAACAAGGCCGCTCTCGGCATTCTCTACATCTGGAAAAGCCTCTGGCCCGGGAATGTTTTTCAACTGGCCTTCCAGATCATAAGTCCACGCATGATAGGGACAAACAAAGGCAGCCGAGCAGCCGCTCCCGCCCGCCACTTGCATGCCCCGATGGCGGCAAGCATTGAGAAAAGCCCGAACCTTTTTATCCTTGCCCCGTACCACCAAAAGCGGCGTGAGGGCTGCGGTTCGAGCTATATAACTGCCCTTTTTAGGCAAGGCGGCTGAGGGGCAAAAAGCCATTGGCAAGCGCCGCATGAGAGCTATTTCCGCGTCAAAATGCGCTTGGGAATGATAATGCGCCACCGGCTCGCGCCAGACCTTGTCGCCCAAATCTGTGGTGCCATTATCTAAGTGCTCAAAAATCCGGTCCACACTTTGCACATCGTCTAAAAGCGGCGTATCGGCAGGCGGGTTGGCAAGAGAATGAATATGCGACATGGGGCTTCCTTCAAAATGAATGTATGGAAACTAGATTTCCTGTAAACCAGATAAAAATCAACCCCACGATGAAATGGAGGCGGCGAAATGGAGGCGGCGCGCTTAGCCTTGTGTGTCGAACCAGGCTTTTTCGGTTTCGCTAATTTGCGTTTCCAATTTGGTATACTCGGCTAGAAGCTGTTCCATCTTGGCACGGTCGGCCATCGCGTCAGGCTGCGACATGGCCGCTTCCAACTCTGTCTTTTGAGCTGTGAATGTGGCGAGCTCGGTTTCTAATTTTTTCGCTTTATCCGGATCGGCCTTTGTTTCAGGCTTTGCTTTTTGCGTCTTCTTACTTTTGCGCGCATCGGCACGTTCTTTGCGGCGCTGCTCCATAATCAGACCGCGATAGGCTTCCAAATCGCCATCATAAGGCGCGACGCCCGCGTCTCTTACCAAATACAAACGCTCGGCCACAGCTTCCACCAAGTGCGGATCATGGCTCACCAAAATCACGCAGCCCTCATAGCCATTCAAGGCTTCGATGAGGGCTTGGCGCGCATCGATATCGAGGTGGTTGGTTGGCTCATCCAAAAGCATAATATGGGGCGCGTCATGGCTCATGATGCAAAATAAAAGCCGCGCTTTCTCGCCGCCAGACAGCTTTCTAATTTGTGTATCCGACTTGCCCTTATCAAAGCCAAATTTACCCAAAAGCGCGCGGCATTTGGCTTCCGGTATTTCGCCAATAGATCTGCGCATCGCCTCATAAGGCGTTGTCTCTTCGTCCAGCTCATCCGATTGATGCTGGGCAAAATACCCGATACGCAATTTGCTATTGCGGGTCACTTGGCCGGTCATGGCCGATAGATTGTCAGAAATGAGTTTCACTAAAGTCGACTTGCCATTGCCATTGGCGCCCAAAAGCGCCACGCGGTCGTCGCCTGCCAGGCCTATATTAATCTTGCGCAAAATCGGCTTGCCCGCCTCATAGCCCACATCGACATCATCCATGGTGATAATCGGCGAAGAAATTTGCTCGGGCTGGGGAAACTTAAACGAGGTCGAGCGTTCCGCAATCAGCGCATCGACCATGTCCATCCGCTCGATGGAGCGCAGCCGGCTTTGCGCCTGTTTGGCTTTACTGGCCTTGGCGCCAAAGCGGTCGACAAATTCCATCATCTTTTTCTTATGCGCCTGCTGCTTATCAAACAAAGCCTGATGGCCAAGCCGTTTTTGCGCATGGGCATTTTCAAACTGGTCGTAATTGCCCGTATAAAGCGTCAGCTTGAGCTGATCCAAATGGGCAATATGAGTGACCACTTTGTTCAGCGTCTCGCGGTCATGGCTGATGATGATGAACGTGTGCTCATAATTTTGCAGATAGGCTTCGAGCCACACAATCGCTTCGAAATCCAAATGGTTGGTCGGTTCATCAAGCAGCAGCAAATTGGGTTTGCGAAACAAAGCCGCGGCCAGCGCCACGCGCATTTTCCAGCCGCCGGAAAAATCACTAATCGGCTGGCTTTGCTGCTCGGTGCTAAAGCCCAAACCCGACAGAATAATGGCTGCCTGCGAGGGCGCTTCATAAGCATTGATATCGGCCAGGCGCATGTAAATATCCGACATGCGCTCGACATCAATATCGGTTTCCAGCTCGGCAAACAGACTGGCGCGCTCGGTATCGGCGGCCAATACCACGTCGATTAAAGGCGTATCATCATCTGGAATATCTTGGCGCACCATGCCCATTTGCGTATTCGACATCATCGAAATATCGCCGCCGTCGAGTTGCAACTCATCGGCGATGAGCTTGAACAAAGTCGACTTGCCCGTCCCGTTCGGCCCGACAAGGCCGACATGATGGCCAGCCGGTATCGACAAAGACGCCTGATCAAACAAGGCGCGGCCGGCAATCCGGTAGGTGATATTATTAATGTCTAGCATAGGAGGGGCTTAATTCACTTCGAGGGGTTCAAGATGTGCGCGAATATGGCCAAACATGCCCGCCGCGACAAGCGGTTTATTAGCGTGGCCTCATCCGCCGTGTTTATGGGCCGAAACATAAAGCTCGATGGCGCTCGAAAACGCCTCGAAATAGCGGTCGAGTTTTTTCGGACCAACGCCGTTAATCTCTTCGAACTGAGCTCTGGTTTTGGGTTTGAGCGTGGCAAATTCTTTCAGAGCACTATCGTGGAACACAGCATAAGCAGGAATATTTTTCTCCTGGGCTATTTCCAGCCGCACGGCTTTCAAAGCTTGAAACAGTTTATCGTCAGCCCCCTCAAGAGTGGTGGTTTTTTTGCCCGAGCCCTGCGATGACCCACGAGAAGAAGAGCTGGTTTTAGAAGCCTTGGGCGTTTTCGCCATAAAGGCTGTTTTACCGGCATTTATTTGCGCCCCTATTTCGGTAATTTCTAAGGCGCCATATCTGGCCAAATTGGCCCGCACCGCACCCAAAGCAATGAGCTGGCGCATCCAACTTTGCATAAACGGTTTGGGGTCGTCGGCCAGCGCACCAAAGCACGCCAAATCTTGATGATTGCGCTGGCGTATTTTGGCATTTTGCGCGCCCTTCAAAACATCGAGAATATGCGCTTGGCCAAAAAACTGTCCGGTCTGGTCGATGGCCGAAAAAATCGCCTGCGCTTTGGCGCTATAATCTTCCACCACGGGCGGGTCGAGGCAGTTATCGCAATTGCCGCACGGTGTGGAGCTTTCGTCGAAGTAAGTCAAAATAGACATGCGGCGGCACGTCGTCGCCTCGCAATAGCCGATGAGCGCTTCGAGGCGTTTATATTCGAGCAATTTAAAATCGCCCTCGCCTTCGCCATCAAAAATCATGTTTTGGCGTTTGATGAAATCTTGCATCGAGTAAAATAAAATCGTCTCCGCCGGTTCGCCATCGCGCCCCGCACGACCAATCTCTTGGTAAAATGCCTCCATCGAGCTGGGCAGGCTGGCATGAACCACAAAGCGAATGTCGGGCTTATCGATGCCCATGCCAAAGGCAATGGTCGCCACCATGATGAGCCCATCTTCGGTCATAAAGCGGTTTTGCGCCTCGCGGCGATAGTCGCCATCTTTGCCCGCATGATAGGCCAAAGCCGGAAACCCTTTGGCACTTAATACAGCGGCAATCTCATCGGTATCTTTGCGCGACAGGCAATAGACGATGCCGCTTTGGCCGCGCTTGGGCTCTAATAAATCCACCAGTCGGTCTTTGAGTTTTTCTTTCGGCAAAACCGCCAGAGATAAATTGGGACGGTCAAACCCTTTGAGAAAAACCCGACAATTTTCATCCGACAGTTTTTGTACAATGTCTTGGCGCGTGGCTTCATCTGCGGTGGCTGTGAAGGCGGCAATCTGCGCGTCGGGAAACAGCGTTTTCAATTGCGATAGCGCCTCATATTCTGGGCGGAACGCGGCTCCCCATTTGGAAATACAATGCGCCTCATCGACCACAAACATGCCGACGGATTGCTGTTTTAACGCCTCCAACATGCGCGGCTGCATCAACCGCTCGGGGCTCATATATAAAAGTTGTGGGCCAGGACTGGCAAAAGTAAGCCACTGGTCGGCGTTCTCATCATAGCTTTGGTGCGAATGAATTTTGCTCGCCGCAACGCCGTTCTGGCGCAAGGCTGCCACTTGGTCATCCATCAAAGCCACCAAAGGCGAGACAATAATAGTTTTGCGGTCCGACAAAATGGCCGGAAGCTGATAGCACAAAGACTTGCCCGCACCCGTCGGCATCACCACAAAGGCATCGTCCCCGTGCAGCAACGTCTCGACGATTTCCAACTGGCCTTCACGAAAATGGTCATAGCCAAAAGTCGTTTTCAGGGAGGCAAGAAGCTCAGGTTCGGAAATCTGCATCATAAATAAAAGGGCTCATAAAACGAAAATATAGCTCCTTAAGTGCCACTCCTTTTCGCCATTGTCGAGGTGGAATTTGCAAGCCCCCTCCTGCGCCAAGCGGCTGCCGCCTTAACGCTCAAAGCGTTAAAACGACAGCCCACCGTATTGCAGCAGATATCCAAACCTATCTAGCCCAAAAGCAATCCGCATTCATAACTTTTGCCCAAGCCGAGGCAAAGTCATGCACGAATTTCTCTTGATGGTCGTCTTGCGCGTAAACTTCGGCATAGCCGCGTAAGATCGAGTTTGAGCCGAACACTAAATCGACCCGCGTGGCGGTCCATTTGGTTTTACCCGTGGCACGTTCAACAATATTATACAGGCCATTTTTAGACGGCTCCCACGCATAATTCATATCGGTGAGATGGGTGAAGAAATCTTGGCTCAGCACGCCCACGCGGTCGGTAAACACGCCGTGCTTGGTTTCTCCATGGTTGGTGCCAAGCACCCGCATTCCCCCGACGAGAACGGTCATCTCAGCGGCGGTAAGCCCCATAAGCTGCGTGCGGTCAAGCAGCAGCTCTTCCGCGGTAACCGCATAATCTTCCTTCAGCCAATTACGATAGCCATCATGGATAGGCTCTAAGGGGTCAAAAGATGGGCCATCGGTCGCTTCTTGCGTGGCATCGCCGCGTCCTGGCGTAAACGCCACATCGACGCTCACTCCTGCAGCTTTGGCCGCTTGCTCAACCCCAAGATTGCCCGCCAGCACAATCACATCGGCCAAGCTCGCGCCAGCATCTGCGGCAATGCCTTCTAGCACCTTTAGCACTTTGGCGAGGCGTTTGGGTTCATTGCCCGCCCACTCTTTTTGCGGTGCCAAGCGAAGCCGAGCGCCGTTCGCTCCCCCGCGCTTATCTGAACCGCGAAACGTGCGAGCGCTATCCCAAGCCGTGCTTACCATGTCAGAGATACTCAGCCCGCTTTGCGCGAGACTCGCTTTGACCTGCTGCACACTATATCCCGTGGCCCCGGCTGGCACAAAATCCTGCCAGATGAGGTTTTCCTCGGGAACATCAGGCCCTAAATAATTTGCCTTGGGGCCCATATCGCGATGCGTCAACTTAAACCAAGCCCGCACGAAAACTTCGGCGAAATACTCAGGGTCTTTGTAAAACCGCTCCGAGATTTGGCGATAAATCGGGTCTTTCACCATCGCCATATCGGCATCGGTCATAATCGGGTTATGGCGAACCGACGGGTCATCCAAATCCACCGTTTTATCTGCTTCTTGAATGTTCACGGGCTCCCATTGATGGGCGCCTGCTGGGCTTTTTTTCAGCTCCCAATCATAGGCAAACAGAAGATGGAAATAACTATTGTCCCATTGGGTAGGATTGGTGGTCCACGCCCCTTCCAAACCGCTGGAGATAGTATCGCGACCGTGGCCTGTTTGGTTGGGGTTGTTCCAGCCAAAGCCTTGGTCTTCCAGCTCGCCCGCTTCGGGGGCTGGGCCTAGCTTACTTGCGTCGCCATTGCCGTGGCATTTGCCTACCGTATGGCCGCCCGCGGTCAGCGCGACCGTTTCTTCGTCATCCATCGCCATACGGGCGAAAGTGACGCGGACATCTTGCGCTGTTTTGAGAGGGTCTGGGTTGCCATCTACGCCTTCTGGATTGACATAAATGAGACCCATTTGAACGGCGGCAAGTGAATTTTGCAAAGCCTCACTGCCTTCGCCCTCATAGCGGTCTTTATCGAGCCATTCTGTCTCCGCCCCCCAATAGGTATCTTTTTCTGGGTGCCAGATATCTTCGCGGCCAAAGCCAAACCCAAAAGTTGGAAGCCCCATGGTTTCATAGGCCATTGTGCCAGCCAGAATTATCAGATCCGCCCAACTTAATTTATCGCCATATTTCTTCTTAATCGGCCACAGCAAGCGACGCGCCTTATCGAGATTGACGTTATCGGGCCATGAATTCAAAGGCGCAAAACGCTGGTTGCCTGTGCCCGCTCCGCCGCGGCCATCCGCAATACGATACGAGCCAGCCGCATGCCAAGCCATGCGCACCATCAAGCCTCCATAATGACCCCAATCGGCAGGCCACCATGCCTGACTATCCGTCATCAAATCGCGCATATCTTTTTTGAGCGCATCAAAATCTAGAGTTTGGACAGCCTCTGGATAGCTGAACTCTTCTCCCATCGGATTGGTTTTCGTATCTTGCTGATGCAAGATATCGAGATGGAGCGTCTTCGGCCACCAGTCTAAATTAGAAGTCCCCGTGAGCGTATTCCCGCCATGCTGGACTGGACATTGATTTTCTTTTTTCATCCTATTTGCCTTTCTTTTTTTTGGATAGTTTAAGAATTTTGTTATTTTTGACAGTCTGGACAAAGTCCCCAGAAAATCACCTCGGCCTCTTTAATTGCAAACCCATGGCTATCTGTTGGCGATAGGCATGGGGCGAAGGAATGACAATCGGTGTCGCTTACCTGGTCGCAATTTGTGCAAACAATATGGTGATGATTGTCGCCCACTTTTGTTTCATATAAAGAAGCTTTGCCTTTCGGTTTAATCTCCCGAACGATGGCGTGTTCCACCAGCGTGTTGAGATTATTGTAAATCGCTTGCCGAGAGGCGGTGGCAATATTTTTCTTAACGCGAGCAAAAATATACATCGCATCCGAATGGGGATGGTCTTGCAAAACTTGCAAGACCGCCAAACGAACAGCGGTGAGGCTCAACTTGTTATCTTTTAGAATTTGCTCATATCGCTCTGCCATTCAAAAACTATACAAAGTCTAGAAAATAACACAATACATTTTTATAAATAAATGGCCGCGAGGATATCTCTATGGTTTTTCCCTAGAAGCAATTTCCGTTCAGGGGTTTTCCTGCATGCGCGGCCGCAACGAAAGCGGTTGAGTGTTCCAGCGAGCGGTTCAAAGTGCTCAGGTGGTCTTCGTCGGCATAGACTTGCGCTTGCACTTTCGAGCCCGCCTGACACGCCCGCTTGACCAAAACCGCCTGCATACGCAAAGGCGTGTCGCGGTCTTTGGCGCCCGACCCAATAAACACCGGCACGTCTAATTTCAGCCGCGGATATTGCATTACCTTATAGGCTTTCAAAAGCCCCGCATTGGGCGAGCGGTCAAAGCTCGTGTCATAGGTAAGGCCGGCTTGGGTAATTTTTTTGCGCATATCGCGATTGCAAATCGTCGCCACCTCGCGCGCAATCGGCTGCGCGCGCGGGCTCAAATAATCATCCATGTCAAAATCTGCATCGATGAGTTGCACCAAAGTCAGGGCCAGAAAATTATACCCTAGCTGCGGGTCGACCACATCATTGGGCCGCGCCGCCCGCACAGCCATCAGAGCTTTGGGCGTGAAAAAAGGAATGCCCGTTGCTACCACACCGCGAATGTCGACCTCGGGTGCATAGGTTTGGCCGTGTCCGGCGGTCGCAAAAGCGGCCGCTGCCCCTTGCGATTGACCCAATAAAACCACGCGCTTAGAAAGCGGAAATTCTGCCCCTTGCACGGCGCGGATGACATCTAGGTTGCTGAAGGCGGCTGGGCGCGTCGCCAAATAAGGATGCGTGCCGCGCGTGCCCAATCCCTGATAATCAGAGGCCACAATCGCATAGCCTTGGGCTAGCCAATGGTTCAAATGCTCTTGGTGAAACGCCACATAGCCCGTCCAACTTGGCGCACACCGATCGGCGATACCCACTGTGCCATGCGACCATAGCAGCAGCGGCCAACCGCCTTTGGGCGGGGTTCCCTTCGGCAAAAACAAAGCGCCCGAAACAACCTCTGGCGATTTAGCGTCCAGCCCGCTGGTCGAGGCATAGAGCAGCCGCAAGTTGCGTGCCGCACCAGACAGCGATTGCTGGCGCGTTAGCGGTTCTTGGCGCAACAGCGTGCCGGCTTGGGCGCGGGGTAAATCATCGGCCTGATAAAAAGACGATACTCCTCCATCGCCTAGCCCATAGGGACTGACACTTTTGGGGCCACAGGCGGTTAGAAAAACCGTGCTTAAAAGCAAAGAGATAAAAATTCTATGTTTGGTCATGTCGCGACCCTAGCTTTAATCGGGCGGCTTTCCAATAGCAGAAGCCTTCACAAGACAAGAGTTTCCAAACTCTCTAAGGCGCAAAGAGTCGCGGCCGCAGACCGCCTTTTGACCATCGTTCTTCTTGCTATACGAGCGCTTGGGTGGCAGGTTAGCGCCAGATATAAATGAGTTTCGGAGAAAATGACTATGGCCATTCACTTGCACAAAAATGACTTGCCCGACGGCGTCACCTTTACGGGTTCCATTGCTGTCGATACAGAGACCCTGGGGCTTAAGCCCTCGCGCGATCGTCTGTGTCTGGTGCAATTGTCGCAAGGCGATGGCGAAGTGCATATCGTGCAATTCGAGCCCGAGAGCGAACATAATAAAGACCCCTATGAGGCGCCCAATTTGAAAGCCGTATTGAACGACCGCCAATTGGTGAAAATTTTCCATTTCGCGCGTTTCGATTTGGCCACCATCGCGCAATATTTGGGCGTTCATGCCGCCCCGCTTTGGTGCACGAAAATCGCTTCGAAATTGGTCCGCACCTATACCGACCGCCATGGACTGAAAGATTTATGCCGCGAATTGCTGCAAGTCGATCTTTCCAAAGCCCAGCAAAGCTCCGATTGGGGCGCGCCTGATATTTCCGATGCGCAGCTCAATTATGCTGCCTCCGATGTGCTGCATTTGCACGCCCTGAAAGACAAGCTGGAAACCATGCTCGACCGCGAAGGCCGCCGCCCGATGGCGGAAGCCTGCTTTGATTTCGTATTGGTTCGCTCGGCGATGGATTTGGCCGGCTGGGAAGATATTGATATTTTCTCTCATTAAGGGCAGTTTGGCTTATGGCCGATAATCCCGAGACCCATTCTAGGCGCGTCGCCCGCTTGCGCAAACTTTTGCCAGCGCTGGCGCTCGTCGCTTGCCTGGCGCTGGTGTTTGGCGCGGCGCCCGATATCGGCCAAATATTGGGGTCAAAAAGGTCTGACCAACTTCGCAATGCGCTCGGGGGGTTAGCTATTTCCGACCCGGTTTTTGAAGGCAATCTCTCCGACGACGGACGCACTTATCGGATGACAGCCAAAAGTGGTACGCGCAACTCGGATGCGCGCATTGAACTCAAAACACTCTCACTCAACGTCTCCCCCGCCCCGAACGGCACGCGCCAAAGCTTCACCCTAAACGCCGACAGAGCCGAGCTGGACGTGGGGAAACAAACCGCCCAATTTCAGGGCAATATTGAAATCGACGACAGCCTCGGGGCCAGCCTGAGCGCGCAAAGCTTAACGGCCGATTTGGCGCAAGGGGTGCTTTACGCCCCCCAAGGCATCACCATGCAAACCCCCAGCGGCACCCTTGAAGCCCGGACCTTGCGCGCCGACACGAAAAGCCAAATTTATGTTTTTGAGAAAGCGCAGTTGCGCCTCGCCCCCCAAGGGGAGGCCAAGCCATGACGCGTTTGGCTATCTTATGGCTTTTGCTTGGCGCCCTTATCCCCGTGCCCAGCCCCGCACAAGGCGTGCGCTTTGCCACCGATGCCAGCGCTCCGCTGAGCGCCAAGGCCGATAAAATTATTTGGCAACAGGCCATCGGGCGCGCTGATTTTTCGGGCGCGGCTCATATCACCCAAGGGCCCTTATCGATACAGGCCGATACGATGCAGCTTTTGATGAGCCCAAGTGGCGTGGCCCAAAGCTTGGTCTCGCAAGGCCAGGTTGTCGTGCTTTCCAGCCCGGGGCCAGGGCCGCAAGACGGCGTACACCGCGCCGATGCCGATCGGGCGCACTACGACCTCATCGCCAATACTCTGCTTTTGTCGGGCAATGTGCAGGTTCGCCAAAACGGCGCGGGCAAGGCTGGAAAAATGAGCGGTGCGAGCCTGCAAATAGACATGCAAACCGGTCTCGCTCGCATTCTCGGCGCGCCTGTTCTAAGCGGGGAAACCCCAAAAAATGGCAAACCGGGGCGAGCCCGCATTGAGCTTGAGTAAACCGGTTTGCAAACGGGCCTGGTTTTCGCAACGCTTTGCTTGTTGGCTAAATCACGCTACCTTGGCTGAGCTTAAATTTTAGGAACGCCGATGACCGCTGCGCCACATAAGAAGACAGACAAAAACCTGTCGCCCCAAACCAAGGGTGCCAAAGGCGCGATGCGCGTTGGCGGACTAGGCGCCGTGGATTTATGCAAATCCTATCGCGGGCGCCAAGTCGTGAAAAACGTCTCGCTGCAATTCGACCGGCGCGAGGCCATCGGTCTTTTGGGGCCCAATGGGGCTGGCAAAACCACAACCTTTTATATGATTACCGGATTGGTGCGCCCCGATAGCGGCAAAGTTTTGCTCGACGGTCATGATGTATCCGACTTGCCGATGTATCGCCGCGCCCGCATGGGGGTTGGCTATCTGCCGCAAGAGGCATCGATTTTCCGCACGCTCAGCGTCGAGGCCAATATTATGTCGATCCTCGAAGTGGTCGAACCCGATGCGCAAACCCGACACGATAAATTGGAAAGCCTGCTGCAAGAGTTTTCCGTCACCCATGTGCGCCGCTCGACTGGCGGCGCGCTATCGGGTGGCGAGCGACGCCGCGTTGAGATTGCGCGCGCGCTGGCCAGCGACCCAAGTTTCATTCTACTCGACGAGCCTTTCGCTGGCATTGACCCTATCGCCATCAGCGACATCCGCGATTTGGTCGCCCAACTGAAAGACCGCGGGCTCGGCGTTTTAATTACCGATCATAATGTGCGCGAGACTTTGGGCATCATCGACCGCGGTATCATTATGCATGATGGCGAGGTTTTGGCCGAGGGCAATGCCCAGCAAATCGTCGAGAACGAAGCCGTTCGGGCGCATTATCTAGGCGAAGACTTCAAGCTATAAAGCAACACAGCCCCGCAAACCTTTGCCGGTAGACTCGACACGATAAGATATTTCAGGCACAATTTTTAAGTGGACGCCTTGGCGCCACCATCAGGCGTGAGCCTGCCTTTTGTCTCCGCCTGCTGTGGCCCGCGCCCAAGCAGACGGTCGGTTACAACCGTTTGATACGTGAACCGTAACGATTTGATCGTAATGACATTTAATCGTAATGACAAAGGAGAGACATATGACCATTCACATCACGGGAAGACATATCGATACAGGCGATGCTTTGCGCGCCCATGTGGAAACTCGACTGGCCGATGCGGTGAGCAAATATTTCGAGCGCGAGGCAGATATTAACGTCACTTTCACCAAACAAGGCCATCAGTTTGAAGCCGCGTGTGCGCTGCATTTAGACACCGGGCTTTATATTCATGCCTCGGGCGCGGACGCCGATATTTATGCAAGCTTTGAGGCTTCGGTGGGCAAAATCGAAAAACAATTGCGCCGCTATAAAAGACGCCTCAAAAGCCATTCCGACCAAAAGCGTTTGAACGAGATGGTGACGCAAGCGCCGGAAAAAATATTCGCGCCGGAGGGGTCAGAAAATTTGGACGAGCTGCCAGCTGAGTTTGCGCCCGTCGTCATCGCCGAAAGCAATAAGACCATCCCACGTCTCAGCGTCAGCGAAGCGGTGATGCAATTGGAAGTAGGCAGCCATGATTTCGTGCTGTTCAAAAGCGTTAGCCAAGACGCGTTGAGTTTGGTCTATAAGCGCCAGGATTGTAACATTGGCTGGGTAGAGCTCTGATAAAACGGGGGAGTTTGGTGGAGCCAGGCGGAATCGAACCGCCGACCTCTTGCATGCCATGCAAGCGCTCTCCCAACTGAGCTATGGCCCCTAAACTGCGCGGAAGCTAATCGAAGATGGAGTTCCAATCAACCCCTAAATTTGGCAATTGTGACGCTTACTCGTCATCCTCGTCTTCTTCGAGGAAACTTTCCTCACCTTCCTCGTCTTCATCGTCGAGAAGCGCTGGCTCTTCAGAAAATTCGAGCGTCTCATCTTCATCCTCGTCGTCGTCATCATCCAATTCGGCGGCGGCCATATCATCTAGGCTCAACGCATCCTCGTCGTCTTCCAACTCGTCTTCATCGTCTTCGATGGGTTTGGCCTTTGCCGATTTGGCTTCGCGCACGGGCGCGCTAGCGGCGCTCGCCGCTGTGGCCGCTATCGGGTCAAAGCTATGACCGCATTTGGGGCAAAGGACCGGATCTTTATTCAGATCGTAAAATTTTGCCTCGCAGGCCTCGCAGGTGCGTTTGGTTCCGAGCTTCGGGTCAACCATAATGAAGTTCCTCAACAACAGTAGTTACAATTCGTTCGTGCCATGAAGTTTGGCTTCTGTCAAAAGGTAAATCTCTCGTTTTTAGCCTTGTGAAAGCTAAGTTTTAGGTCCAGCGAAAGCGCAGGTTTGTTGGCTCGCCTTGACGCTTTCGCCAAAAAGCGCGACAAGGAAAGGATGAATGACACGTCCGCCGCCGCCGCCAAATTAAGCGCCTCGCGCGCCAGCGCCCCGCTTCGCGGCCGCGCCCTCATGGCTGGCGATAAATCCATATCCCATCGCGCCTTAATTTTGGGCGCGGCCGCCACAGGCACCACCACCATCCATGGCCTGCTAGAGGGCGATGATGTTTTGGCCACTTTGGCCGCCATGCAAGCCTTGGGCGCGCAAGTCACAAAATTAGGAGACGGCCAGTATGAAGTCGTCGGCGTTGGCCCCATGGGATTTAAAACCCCTGCGCAGCCGCTCGATTTTGGCAATGCAGGCACCGGCGCGAGACTGGTAATGGGTTTGGTCGCGGGGGCTGGACTAGAAGCCGAGTTCATCGGCGATGCCTCTTTGTCGGCCCGCCCGATGGGCCGCGTAATGCGCCCACTGGCAAAAATGGGCGGACAATTTAGCGCTAGCGAGGGCGATCGCTTGCCCTTGCGGGTGCATAAGGCGCAATTAATGCCAGCCGATATCACCCCCGATGTCGCCTCGGCCCAAGTCAAATCAGCCATTCTGCTGGCGGGCTTGCACACGCAAGGCCAAACGCGGGTGCGCGAAGCCCATTTAACGCGCGACCATAGCGAAAATATGCTGACACTTTTTGGCGCCTCGCTAGAGCGCAGCGTGCAAGACAACCACCACGTGGTTGCCCTCAACGGGCCTGCCAAACTGACGGCGACCGATATTCATGTGCCGGGCGATCCCAGCTCGGCGGCTTTCCCCATGGTCGCCGCGCTTATCGTGCCGGGCTCCGATGTGGTTTTGGAAAACGTCATGCTGAACCGTCAGCGCGACGGGCTCATTCGGGTGTTGCGCGAGATGGGTGGCAATATTGAATTTCTCAATCCACGCCAAGCGGCCGGCGAAGCTGTGGCCGATATTCGCGTGCAAGCCTCGCCGCTTACCGGCATTGAGGTGAGCGCCGAAATGGCGCCAGATATGATTGACGAATATCCCGCTTTGGCCGTCGCCGCCGCTTGCGCCTCTGGCACCACCCATATGCAGGGTCTGGCAGAACTGCGCGTCAAAGAGAGCGACCGATTGGCCGCCATCGCCGACGGGCTTCGCGCCAATGGCGTGGAAGTGCAAGACGGAGAGAGCGATTTGCGCGTGCGCGGTGGCCCGATTGCCGGCGGGGGTTTGGTGGCCACGCATCACGACCATCGCATCGCCATGGCATTTTTATGCCTCGGGCTGGCGGCCGAAAAACCTGTGAGCATCGATGATGGCAGTATGATTGCGACCAGCTTTCCGAGCTTTTTTACTCTGATGAATGATTTGGGAGCTGGGTTTTAACATGCGCCGAAAGATTATCGCCGTCGATGGACCTGCCGCTTCGGGCAAAGGCACTTTGGCCCGCCGCCTTGCGGCTCATTTTGACTATGCCTATCTCGACACGGGCGCGCTTTACCGCGCCGTTGCGCTTAACGTAATCCGCAAGGGTTGTGTGCCTGGCGACACATCGGCTGCCGTAGAGGCCGCGCAAAACCTCGACATGGCACAATTAGACGCGCCCGAGTTTGCGCGCAGCTTACGCACAGCGCAAACCGGCCTTGCCGCTTCCATCGTGGCGGCCGAGCCAGAGGTGCGTGCCGCCATCCTTCAGGCGCAACGCCAATTTGGCGAAACGCCCCCCGATGGCAAACAAGGCGCTATTTTAGATGGCCGCGATATCGGCACCACTGTGTGCCCAAACGCCGATGCCAAACTGTTTATTACCGCGCGCGCACAAGTGCGCGCCGAGCGGCGCTGGAAAGAACTGGTTGGCGAAGATAAAGAGCTGACTTTGGCCAATGTCTTGGCCGATATTGAAGCGCGCGACGCCCGCGATGCGGGGCGTGCCACCGCGCCGATGAAACAAGCGGAAGATGCACACTTGCTAGACACCTCTGATTTGTCTATAGAAGAAGCGTTCGCTGCGGCTCTGGCGCTGGTAAACGGTTAAGTAAATCGTTTTTGCGCCTGAAATCTAAACCATCAGGGAACACATTTTCAACTCACCGCCCGTTTGCTGGAAGGCCGCTTTGTCGCGCGCCGATTTGGCTTGGGAAGTCCGCCCCAGATTTGAGATTGGGGAAAGGCAATATTTAGGAGACACACCCTGTGTCTGAAACAAGTAAAGAATTGGGTCTAAACCCATCTATGGATGATTTTGCTGCCATGTTGGAAGAGAGCTTTTCAGCTGACTCTCCCCTCGAAGGCACCGTTGTACGAGGCCGCGTTACTGCGGTTGAAAACGATTTGGCAATTGTCGATGTTGGCTTGAAAACCGAAGGCCGCGTGCCTTTGCGTGAGTTTTCGATGCCAGGTCAGCCGAACGCTATTTCGGTTGGCGATGAAGTTGAGGTTTTCCTCGACCGCATCGAAAACGCCATGGGCGAAGCCGTTCTCTCGCGCGACAAAGCGCGTCGCGAAGAGAGCTGGATTACACTCGAGAAAAACTTCGAAGCCGATGAGCGCGTCGAAGGCGTTATCTTTGGTCGCGTCAAAGGCGGCTTTACCGTCGACTTGAACGGCGCCACCGCCTTCTTGCCAGGCAGCCAAGTGGATATTCGTCCGGTGCGCGACATCACGCCTTTGATGAACACGCCACAGCCTTTCCAAATTTTGAAAATGGATCGTCGTCGCGGCAACATCGTTGTTTCGCGTCGTGCCATTATGGAAGAGACACGTGCCGAAGCCCGCAACGAAATCGTTCAAAATCTGATGGAAGGCCAACAAGTCGAGGGTGTCGTCAAAAACATCACCGATTATGGTGCTTTTGTAGATCTGGGCGGCGTCGATGGCCTGTTGCACGTCACCGATATTGCTTGGCGCCGCGTCAACCATCCGTCAGAAGTGCTGACCGTTGGCGAGACCGTGCGTGTGCAAGTAGTGAAAATCAACGCCGAAACACAACGCATTAGCCTTGGCATGAAACAGCTCGAGAGCGACCCGTGGGACGAAGTGGTAAAGCGCTTTGCCATCAACACGCGCGTGACCGGCCGCGTGACCAACATCACCGATTACGGTGCTTTTGTGGAACTGGAAAACGGCATTGAAGGCTTGGTCCACGTCTCTGAAATGAGCTGGGTGAAGAAGAATGTCCATCCGGGCAAAATCGTTTCCACCAGCCAAGAAGTTGAAGTCATGGTGTTGGAAGTGGATGCCGAGAAGCGTCGTATTTCTTTGGGTCTGAAACAGTGCATGGAAAATCCGTGGGAAGACTTCTCCGGTAAATTCCCAATCGGCACGAAAGTTTCTGGCGAAGTTAAAAACATCACCGAGTTCGGTCTGTTTGTTGGCCTCGACGATGAAATTGACGGCATGGTGCATATCTCTGACCTCGATTGGAACGCCTCTGGCGACGAAGCCTTGGCGAAATATGCCAAAGGCGAAACTGTCGAAGCGGTTGTTTTGGATGTCGATCAGGAAAAAGAACGCGTCAGCTTGGGCATTAAACAGCTCGATGGGGACCCGTTTGAAAGCCTCGGCAGCTTGCGCCGTGGCGACACGGTAACTTGCGAAGTAACCGCGATTACCGATGGAGGCCTTGAGGTTTCTGTTGGCGAGAGCGATGCTGCCGCCTTTATCCGTCGTTCCGACTTGTCGCGCGACCGCGAAGACCAACGTCCAGAGCGTTTCCACGTTGGCGACAAATTGGATGCCATGGTGACCAATCTGGACAAACGCGATCGTCGCGTGGGTCTATCCATCAAGGCGCTTGAAATTGCCGAAGAAAAAGAAGCGGTAGCTCAATATGGCTCGACCGATTCTGGAGCCTCTTTGGGCGACATTCTAGGTGCCGCGCTAAAAGGCGAAGACGACAAGTAAGCGTCTTCTGTATTTTATAAATAGAAGCGGCCCAGTTTTAACGCTGGGCCGCTTTTTTATTTTTTGCATCACCTTACGCTTGACGCCAGCAAATACGGATGGCAGCTTAAAGGCTTACGTCAATACGCTGAGGGGCGACCATGATTAAATCTGAACTTGTTTTGCGGATTGCCGAGCAATATCCGCATTTGTACCAGCGCGATGTCGAAGCCATTGTTAACCGACTGCTAGATGAAGTGGGCGACGCTATGGGGCGCGGAGATCGCGTCGAATTGCGTGGATTTGGCACTTTTTCTGTGAAACAACGCGAAGCCCGCATTGGCCGCAACCCCCGCACGGGCGAGTCTGTGGCGGTGGCGAAAAAACACGCGCCATTTTTCAAAACGGGTAAAGAATTGCGCGACCGCATGAATAAAAATGATGGGTAATGCGCACCCTTTTATCTAAATTCATAAGCCGCCTGGCCTTTGTTGGCTTGGCGATTATCCTGCTTCCCTTGGCGGTGCAAAACCGTCAGATAATTTCCCTAACGCTGGACCCAATGGCGCTGCTAAGTGGCGCCCAAGCGAGCCCCTATCAGGTACCTTTGTTTGTCGCTCTGCTGCTGGCTTTGGTACTGGGCTTGATAAGCGGCTATGGGCTGGCACGCTTGTCGCAATCTCGTTTGTTTGGCGCCAAAAAAGCCGCCAAGAGCGTCGATTTGGCCACAAGCTCTCCTTTGCTAAACCCAGACCCCGTGCTAAAAAATGCGGAAGTCGCGGCAAAGGGGCCACCTGCCCTCGCCCGCCCTGCCAAGGAAGAGAAAGCCAATGCCGAATAAATCGAGTAATCCGATTTTTTGCGCCATCGATACGCCCGATACAAGCCGCGCCTGCGCTTTGGCTGAGAGCCTGACCGGTGCCGTCGGCGGATTGAAAATTGGCCTTGAGTATTTCAACGCGCATGGCACGCAAGGATATCAAAAACTGGCGGCGTTCGAGACGCCAATTTTTCTCGATTTAAAACTGCATGATATTCCCAATACGGTCGCCTCGGCGGTTCGAGCTTTGGCGCCTTTACAGCCCGCTTTGTTGAACGTCCATGCCGGCGGTGGCGCGGCCATGATGCGAGCCGGCGCCGATGCCGCCCAGGAAGCCAAAGACAAGGGGTTGCGCGTGCCAACGATGCTGGGCGTCACCATTATGACCAGCTTGGCAGACGCCGATTTGCACCAAATGGGCATCGCCGGCACCGCCCAAGACCAAGTCTTGCGCCTCGCCAATTTGGCTCAGAAAAACGGTATGGATGGCGTGGTCTGTTCCGCCCATGAAATAGAGATTTTGCGCGCCGAGCTGGGCCCTGATTTCAAACTCATCGTGCCTGGCATTCGCCCGCAAGGCAGTGCCACGCAAGACCAAAAACGCGTCATGACGCCAGAAGACGCGCAAGCCGCGGGCGCCGATGTTCTGGTAATTGGCCGCCCCATAACGGGTGCCGATGACCCTCGCCAAGCAGCGCTCGACATTGCTGCCCAGTTGACCGCGTAAAGGGGGGCAGATGGGTACGAAAATTAAAATTTGTGGTCTTACCAAGCCCGAAGACATAGACGTTCTCAACGCGTTAAACGTCGAGCTGGCGGGGTTTGTGTTTTACAAACCTTCGCCGCGCCATCTGACGCAAGACCGCGGCGTGCAATTGGCTTCACGCTGCCGACCGGAAATGGAGCGCGTCGCGCTTTTGGTCGACCCCAGCGACGACGAGGTCGATATGGCTCTGGCAACGATTAGCCCGCATCATATCCAATTGCATGGCAACGAAAGCCCCGAGCGGGTAAATGAAATTAGGCGCCGTGGAGCTTGCGATATTATCAAAGCGCTGCCCATTGAGACGGCTGCCGACTTTGCGCAGGCGCGCGATTACGCCGATGTCGCCAATTGGTTTTTATTCGATGCCAAGCCGAGCCGCGACGCCCTGCCTGGCGGCAATGGCGACCCCTTTGACTGGGCCCACTTAAGCGCTTATGACCAAGCCCAAGCTTATTTATTGGCAGGGGGATTAAACCCCGAAAACGTTGGGCGAGCTTTGCAGATTAGCCAAGCCCCAATGGTGGATATCTCTTCTGGTGTCGAGAGCGCGCCGGGCGAAAAAGACCCCAAGCGGATGGAACAATTTGTTACAGCTGTGCGCCAAGCCGACACAGCTGCGGCCCACACAGGCGAGCCCCACACAGGCGAGCCACACACAGGCAAGCCCCACACAGGCAAGAAAGAGTAAATTATGGACCAGGGAACCAATAGCTATCGCACAGGCCCCGATGAGAACGGCCGCTTCGGCTTGTTTGGCGGGCGTTTTGTCGCCGAAACACTAATGCCGCTCATCCTTGATTTGGAAGCCGCTTACGAAGAAGCCCAAAATGACCCAGCTTTTGCGGCGCAATTAGACGACCTGCAAACCCATTATGTCGGCCGACCTAGCCCTTTATACTTTGCTGAGCGGCTGACCGAACATTATGGTGGCGCGAAAATTTATCTAAAGCGCGATGAACTGAACCATACGGGCAGCCATAAGATTAACAATTGCTTGGGTCAAATTTTGCTCGCCATGCGGATGAAGAAAACCCGCATCATTGCGGAGACCGGCGCTGGCCAGCACGGCGTTGCCGTGGCCACTGTGGCGGCGCGCTTTGGCCTGCCTTGCACGGTGTTTATGGGCGCCACAGATATTGAGCGGCAAAAGCCAAATGTCTTTCGGATGAAACTATTGGGCGCCGATGTGCGCGCCGTCACCTCTGGCGCTGGCACTCTCAAGGACGCGATGAACGAAGCGTTGCGCGATTGGGTCACCAATGTGCATGACACATTTTACATCATCGGCACGGTGGCGGGTCCACATCCTTACCCCGCCATGGTGCGCGACTTCCAATCGATTATTGGCCGCGAAACCAAAGAGCAAATGCACGCCCGCGAAGGTCGTTTGCCCGATAGCTTGGTGGCTTGCATCGGCGGCGGCTCCAATGCGATGGGTCTGTTTCACCCGTTTTTAGATGATGCCAGCGTGCGCATTATCGGCGTCGAAGCCGGCGGACACGGGCTCGATACGCCCGACCATGCCGCCTCGCTAGCTGGCGGCGTACCCGGCGTCTTGCACGGCAATCGCACGTATTTATTACAAGATGGAGACGGCCAGATTACCGAAGGGCATTCCATCTCGGCTGGCCTCGACTACCCTGGCATTGGCCCTGAACACGCTTATTTGCGCGACACAGGCCGCGTCGAATATGTTTCCGCGACCGATACAGAAGCGCTCGAAGCGTTTCAATTGATCACTCGTTTGGAAGGCATTATTCCAGCTCTGGAGCCAAGCCATGCGCTGGCTTATGTAAGCAAAATCGCGCCTGATTTGGAGAGCGATCATTTGCTGGTGATGAACCTGTGCGGGCGTGGCGACAAAGATGTTTTCGCCGTTGCCGAACATTTAAACGTTGAGCTTTAATCATGACCAGACTTGAAACCTGCTTTGAAACTTTACGCAGCCAAGACCGCAAAGCCTTTGTGGCTTTTGTAACGGCGGGCGATCCTGATTTGGCCACCTCGGCCAAAATTCTCGACGGCCTTCCCGCCGCAGGCGCCGATATTATTGAGCTGGGCATGCCCTTTACCGACCCGATGGCCGATGGCCCTTCCATTCAAGCCGCCTCGCAGCGCGCCTTGGCGGCGGGTCAAACTTTGCTTGGCACTTTGGATATGGTGCGCGCTTTCCGCGAAACCAACGACACCACGCCGATTGTGCTGATGGGCTATTACAACCCGATTTATATTTATGGCACCGAGCGGTTTGTCGCCGATGCGCTAGCCGCGGGCGTCGATGGGCTGATTGTTGTCGATTTGCCGCCCGAAGAAGACGCTGAGCTATGTTTGCCAGCCCTGGCGGGCGGGCTGAATTTCATTCGTTTGGCCACACCAACCACCGACGATAAGCGCTTGCCGGAAGTCTTGAACAATACTTCTGGGTTTGTTTATTACGTCTCGATTACCGGCATTACCGGCTCTGCCGCGCCGCAACAACAAGATGTGGCAGCCAATGTGGCCCGCATAAAACGCCACACAGACCTACCTGTGTGTGTCGGGTTTGGCATTCGCACGCCCGAACAAGCCAAGGCGATGAGCGAGATTTCAGACGGAGCCGTCGTTGGCTCCGCGCTTGTGGATGTGATTACCGAGCATTTAGACGCGCAAGGCCATGCCAAAGACACGCTTGTGCAAAGCGTGCTAGCCCTTGCATCGAGCCTGGCTGAGGGTGTAAACAGGGATTAAGACTAGGTTTGTCTAAAGATGGTGCTTTTCAGGAGACGACCATGAACTGGATTAAAAACTTTGTACGCCCGCGCTTTCCAAGCGTTTTCCGCGAGCATGATGACACGCCGGATAATCTTTGGGAGGCTTGCAAAAAATGCGGCGAAATGATTTTTCATCGCGATTTGGAAGTCTTGCAAAAAGTCTGTCCGGGCTGCGATCACCATATGCGCATTGGCGCGCCCGAACGCTTTGAAGCGCTGTTCGACAAGGGCGCCTTTGAGATGATTGCCGTGCCAGATGTGCCGCACGACCCGCTAAAATTTAAAGACCAGAAAAAATACGCCGAACGCCTGAAAGACGCCCGCAGCAAAACCGGCGATAAAGATGCCGTGCAAGTGGCCAAAGGCACCATTGGCGGCCAGACCAGCATTATCGCTGTGCAAGATTTCCATTTCATGGGCGGATCGCTCGGCATGGCAGCCGGGGAGGCTGTCGTAACCGCCGGCCAAGCCGCGCTCGAGAATAACGCGCCGCTGATTATGGTAGCGGCCGCAGGTGGCGCGCGCATGCAAGAAGGCATTTTATCGCTTATGCAAATGCCGCGCACGACCGTGATTGTGCAGCAATTACGCGAGCAAGGCTTGCCCTATATTGTGCTGCTAACCGACCCGACCACAGGCGGCGTGACCGCCTCTTATGGCATGTTGGGCGATGTGCATATTGCCGAGCCCGGCGCGCTCATCGGCTTTGCGGGCCCGCGGGTTATTCAAGATACCATTAAAGAAAAACTGCCCGAGGGTTTCCAGCGGGCCGAATATTTGCTGGAACACGGCATGGTCGACATGGTGGTGCATCGCCATAAAATGGCAGAGACATTAGCCAACCTATTAGACCTGCTGATGGGAGGAAAAGCGCCGCAAGCCGCTGAGTAATCTGTGTGGACAAACAAAATCGTGCCAATAGTGATCGCCTGCTAGAGCAGTTACTCGCGCTGCACCCGCGCCTCATCGACCTTTCGCTCGACCGCATGTGGCGCCTTTTAAGTGCGCTCGATCACCCGCAAGACAAATGCCCCCCCATCGTCCATATCGCCGGCACCAATGGCAAAGGCTCCACCGCCTCGCTTTTGCGCGCCATGCTCGAGGCCGAGGGCCAACACGTGCATGCCTATTACTCGCCCCATTTGGTTGATTTTCACGAGCGCATTGTGCTGGCGGGCACGCAGATTTCCGAAGCCCATTTGGCCGATGTTCTGGCCCGCGTCGAGGCGGCCAATGATGGGGCGCCCATTACGTTTTTCGAAGTCACCACGGCCGCCGCTTTTCTGGCCTTTAGCGAACATAAGGCCGACTATCTGATCCTAGAAGTGGGCTTGGGCGGTCGGCTGGACGCCACCAATGTGGTGACGCCAAAATTATGCGCCATCACGCCCATCAGCCTCGACCACCAAGATTTTTTGGGCGATACGATACTCTCCATCGCCGAAGAGAAAGCCGGCATTTTAAAAGCTGGCGTCCCCGCTGTCTTGGCGCCGCAAACCCCGGAAGTACGCTCGTTTCTCGAAGATTATGCAGCGCGTAAATTGGCCCCCCTAACCCTAGCTGGGCAAGATTTCACAACCTATGAAGAGGCCGGTCGGCTGATTTTCCAACATGAAACGGGCTTGCAAGACTTGCCCCTGCCTGCCCTTACGGGTGCGCATCAATTGGACAATGCGGGCACGGCCTTGGCTTGCGCGCAAGCGCTTGGCGTCTCCCCAAAGGCGATGGCCATGGGGCTAGAGACCGTGCGTTGGCCCGCACGATTGCAAAAGCTAAGCAAAGGCCCAATGGTCGATGGCCTCAAGGCGCGGTTGAAATCGGCGCAAGTCTGGCTGGATGGCGGACACAATCAGGCCGCCGCCCAAGCGCTTGCCAACTGGCTGGCGAGCCAAAGTGGGGCGTCTCCAGAAGTGCATATTGTGATGGGGCTTTTAAGCACAAAGTCGCCAACCGACTACCTCGCCGCTTTGGCCGAAACGGGCGCGCATATTCACACCCTGCCGATTGCCAATAATGAGGCGGCGCTCGCGCCCGATATTTTGGCCGCCCAAGCCAAAGCTCAAGGCCTGAAAGCCAGCGCTCACACCAGCATAGAAAACGCGCTGGAAACCATTACGGCTCCCAACGCGCTCATTCTCATTGCCGGCTCGCTGTATTTGGCAGGTCAGGTTTTAGCCGAAAACGGCTAGACCGACGCGCAAGGCCATTTACAGGGTTTCGTCAATCCAATCTTTAATCTGGCTTTTCGGCGCGGCGCCCACTTTCGTGGCAGCCGCCTGGCCGTCTTGGAAAATCATCATCGTCGGAATGGAGCGCACGCCATAGCTGGTTGGCGCTTCTGGGTTTTCGTCGATGTTCACTTTGATGATCGACAATTTGTCGCCATATTCGGCCGATAGCTCTTCTAAAGCTGGCGCGATTTGCTTGCACGGGCCACACCATTCGGCCCAAAAGTCGACCAAGACGGGGCCGTCTGCATTCAGCACTTGGGTTTCAAAATCGGCGTCATTTACATGCGATACGCTCATGGCTCTCTCCTTCGGGTTTAAATCGGTAACGTAAAACTTAATGTAGGGAGGCAAGCGTTGATTCTCAAGGTAGCGTGCGAAAATTAACCCTCTTGCAGCTCGCGCTCGCCCGATAGGATTTGCTGCATCGCGGTTTCCAGGCTTTTCGTCGCCAGCCAATCAATGCGGGCGGTCTGGGTCCAAATAAGCGCACAACGTATCGTTTTTCCGGGGCGCACGCCTTGCATTAAAGCCCGATAGGCGGCCATTTGTGTCCAATAAGGCGTTGGCTCTTCGCGGTCTTGCGGTGGTTTTCCGGTCTTAAAATCGACCAGAAGTATTTCCTCTGGCAGCTCTACCAATCGGTCTATCTGTCCGGCCAACGCGAGTTTTTGCCCATCTAACATTTCGATCACGCCCGCCACCGAAGCTTCGGCCAAGCTTTTCGGGCCAAATAAATCGGCCAGCTCAGGACGGGCCAAAACCGCCATCGCCTCTCCCACCAACCGCGTTTGCGTGGCGCCATCCACAGACATATCGCTGGCATCGCTGGCCCGCGCCACATAGGCAACCGCCGCCGCTTCGCGCTCACCCGGGTCTAAATCGGGCAGAGTTTCCAATAATTTATGTACGATTTTGCCACGTTGGGAGGCCGCGCGTAACGCCTCGCCTTCTTCGCCCGAAGGCTGGGTCACGGGCATATCGCCATGCGAAAGCGCCGAGGGCGAGAACAATTTATTGCCAAAATAGCGAAAAGCATTTTCATCGCGCGGCGCTTCCTCAAACAGCCAATCGGCAATCGGCGGCACAGAGGCGCGCGCCGCTTCGTCCAATGGGTCTCGCGCCTCTCCCTCAGGGCTCGGCAGCGGCGCCTCGCCAGCCGCCAGCCATTGGCGGGCATTTATTTCTTCACCATCGCCAACCCCTTGGCCAAGTCCGCTCTCCATCATATCGTACCAACTATCTGTGGGCGGCGCTTTTTGGCGTTTGGCCAACCAACCGCCAATATACAAACGGTCGCGCGCGCGCGTCAGCGCCACATAGAGCAGTCGCTTTTCTTCTTGTTTGGCCAGCTCTTGTTGACGCTCTACTTGCTCGGCGCCATAGGGTTCGAGCAAGGCTTTGCTGGCCCGCCATAGGGGCAAACGCTCGGCATTAAACTGCAAACGATTTACCTGACCGCCGCGTTTGGCCGGCGCGCGGCACGTGTCGGGCAAAAACACAATCGGCGCTTCGAGCCCTTTGGCGCCATGCACGGTCATAATGCGAACCGCGGAGCCGGCGCCTTCCATATCGCGTTTGATCTCTTGTTGGCCTTGGCGCAACCAATGCAAAAACCCTTGAGCGCTGGCCGCATGACGGGTTTCATAAGCCAAAGCGAGGCGCAATAATTCCCCAATGGGGTCATCAATCTGGCTACCAAGACGCGCGCTCAAGAGCTTATGGCCATGCTCGGCCCCCAAAAACTGCGCCAGCAATTCATAGGGCGCCAATTTATCAATATGGTTGTGCAACCAAACCAAACGCGCATGGGCGGCCTTGACCTCAGGCGCCGCACTACCCTCGCGGGCGGCTTTTTCAAAAGCCTGCCATAGGCTTGCCGAGCGTGCTTGCGCCAGCTCATATAGTGCCTCTTCGCTCAAACCACCCAGCGGACTGCGCAGAACAATCGCCAGCGATAAATCATCGTCGCGGTTCAGCGTCACATCCAGCGCCGCCAGAATATCCATAATGGCTATTTGCTCGAGCAGCACCATACGGTCGGCGCCCGCCACAGCAATCTGGCGGCCTTTTAAGGCGCGGGTCATCTCTTCGACAAAACCTGAGCGCGTCCGCACCAAAATTAAAATATCGCCGGCCGATACATTCTGCGTCTTGTCGGCCAATAGCTCCGCTATTTTCGCGCTGATGCGATCGGCCAAAATCGCTGGCCCCGTGCTGGCATCTTGCGCGCCGGGCTCGAGCGCTGCCCAAGGTTCTGCATCGTCTTGCGGCTCCGGCGGCACTTCTACGGGCCAAACTTCCACATGTCCCGGTTCGCCCTCGCGAAAGGCTTTATGTTCAATCGCATGGTCTTGCGAACTGACCCCGGCACGCCGCTCAGGGCTGGAAAACACAAGGTCGACAAATTTCAGCACCTGCGGCGTTGACCGACGCGACACGGTAAGCGGCACATAATGTAGCTGCCCGTTAATCTCGTCGATGGCGCGTTTGAAATGTTGAAATTGCGCATCAAACTCGGTCGGGTCTGCGCCTTGAAAAGAGAAAATAGATTGCTTTTCATCGCCCACGGCAAACAAGGTGCGCTCCATCGCTCGTTCGCTATCCCCGACAAAAAACTCATCGGCCAGCGCACGAATAACCTGCCATTGCGCGGGACTGGTGTCTTGCGCCTCATCGACCAGAATATGCTCCAGCCCATTATCAATTTTAAACAACACCCATTGCGCCGCCCGCGTGCCCGTAAGCAAATGATTGGTGACGCCAATTAAATCATCATAATCCAGCACCCCGCGCCGACGCTTCTCGGCTTCATAGGCGATGACCAAAAACTCGGCGAAATGATAGATGGCTTCCGTCATCTGATAAGTGGCGGTGGCATTTAGCCTCGCCCGTAACTCAACAACCGCCTCTGCCATAGCCGCCATTTGAGCCGCCATAGCAGGGGATGCCTCGATGGTTTTTTTGGTTGCCAGCCGCTTTCGCAAATCCCCATCATCAGTCAAGAAAATGGGGGCCACAATCGCCCAAGACGCGCGCGGGCTTTGACGCTCTAAACTGTCTATCCAGCGCGCCAAACCTTGCGATTTTTTACCATCTTCCGAGCTGCCCTCGGCCAGCCATTCAATCATTTTTTTGGCAGGTTTTGCGTAAGCCCGTGCCAGGGCTTCCAGGGCTATTTCGGGCTCCCCAAGCGGCATCGGGAGATTTAAGTGCTTGGCTAATGCTTGCAAGTTTTTGGTTTGTGCGGCGGGGTTCAACAGCCCGCGCCGCGCAATAATATCGCGCCCCAAAGCGGCCAAATCTGGCTCGCTGAGAGCCCGGGTCAACCGAGCCATGCTGGCCTGCAAGGCGGCCGCTTCTGACCCATTTTCAGAACTGGACACAGCGGGAGCCGCCACCAGGGCGCGGGCCACAATGGCTTGCTGAATTTCTTGCGCGTCTTGTTCGTCCAGCAGTTCAAATTGCGGCGACAGTCCCGCCTCTAGGGGAAAGCGTCTCAGCAGGCTTTCACAAAACGCATGGATGGTTTGCACCCGCAGACCGCCCGGTGTTTCCAGAGCGCGGGCGAATAAAATACGCGCGCGGCTTAAGTCTTCCAGCTCCACATCGGGGCCAAGTCGCGCCCCTATTTCGTCGCGCAATTTCGCATCTTCCATCAACGCCCAATCGGCCAAGAGCGTGAACAAACGCTCTTGCATTTCGGCCGCGGCAGAGCGCGTATAAGTCAGGCATAAGAGCCGCTCCGGCGCCACGCCATCGAGCATGAGGCGCACCAAGCGCGACACCAAAACATAGGTTTTGCCCGAACCCGCATTGGCGCCCACCCAAACCGAAGCCTTGGGCTGCGTGGCGGCATGGGCCGTTTGGGCCTTCGGGTCTGCACGTGAGCTCATGTCTCGCCTCCTGCGCTATCGTCTGCATCGGCTTGCCATTCTTTGCGTCGGGCCAAATGATCATAGGCGCCGCCAAAGTTCCTATTGCGCGGGCGGATATGAACCAAATAAGGGCGTTGGACATCGCGATATCCAGCGATTAATTTTTCCACCATAGCGCGCACGCCATCCACCAAAGCAGCGCGGCTTGGGATATCGCGAACCTCTCCGGCTGGCTCGCGCCCCGTCAGATGCCAATAGCTCAAGTGATGGGTTTGGCCTTGCAAGGCCTCGCCCGTTGGGGCAAAGCCACCCGCTTCCAAAATCGCGGCTTCCAGGGTTAGCTGCGGCGATAGATATTTTTCGACGCTCGGCTTGCTGGGCGGTTTGCCGGTTTTATAATCAATAATATCAAAACGCCCGTCATACCTTTTATCGATGCGGTCTGCTTTGGCGGTCACCCGAAATGGCGCGCCCAAAACATCTAGGGTCAGCTCGCCCTGCACTTCGCAATAGCTCGCCTCAACCTCGTTTTGGCGCTGCGTCTCATAATCGGCCACCCATTCTGACAGCCCCACAAGGCGGGCTTGCCAATATTGCAAAACAGCGGCGCCACCCGGTCGGTCTTTTTGGGCGTCGCGGGCCAAGGCCATCAGCGCGCCCGCAATATCCTCGCTTTTATGGCCATTGGTTCGCACCAAACCTTCCATCAACCCATGCAGCAAAGTGCCCCGATGAGCGGCCGACGCGGGGGCATCGACGGGCTCCCATTCGCGCAAATTCAAAATTTTCTTGGCGTAAATCTCATACGGGTTATGCAACAAAGTTTCAATTTGGGTTACCGAAAGCTGGTCAGGGCGGGCCTCTAGTGGCGGGCGCGGGCGCGGGCTTTGCGCGCTTTGCACCTGTTCGGCGCGGTCAAACCGCGTCCACCAATCCAGCAATCGATATTGCTCATGGCGGGGTAATTTGCCCGATAGGGTTTCGAGGCGGCGCAACCATCGTGCCGCCACACTGGGCGCACCATCGGTTTTTTCAGCCCGCGTCAGATAAGTGGTCGAGGCCGCGGCCCCTTGCACAAAGTCATGCGCAGCGAGGCCAATTTGGCGTTCTGGCTGGCTCATCCCCAAAGCCATGCGCATCGGGCGCGACAACCAAGGCCCGGTTTCTGGCATCGGCGGCCAACTGGTTTCGTTCAAGCCGCCCAAAATCATCACATCGGCTTGCATCAAACGCGCCTCTAGCGGACCCCAAATAAACAGCCGCGCATGGGTTGGCATTTGCCGCCGCAGGGTTTGGCGCATCATCCACATATCTAAAATCGCCGGCCAATCTTGGCGCGCAATCGGCCCTGCGGCTTCTGCGTGTTGGTAAAGCTTGTCCACCAAATCGGCTAAAGCGCGTCCCTCTTCGGTGGCGACAAATAGATTTGAGCTTGCTTCCCCTGCCTTTTCTTCGCCACTCACCGGCCCTAACAGCGCTTCGGCGCAAGCCAATAAGCCGTCCAAATGGTGGTTCAAGGGCGCTTGCATCGGCACCGCTTGCAGCGGCGCATAGGCTTGCGACAGCCGCGCCAGAAGCTCTTGCAAGCTGGCGCCTTCGCCTTGGTCAAGGCGCGCGTGGTCGCCTTCGTCAAGGCGCGCTTGGTCGCCTATCGCGCTGGAGAGGGCCGCCAATCCGCCTTGCAATCTTGGGCCCCGCAAAAAGCGATGTTCCAAAAGCCGGGTGAGCGCGCGATGGGTTTTGCGCTCGCTAGCCAAACACACCAGCGGGTGCTTCAGCATCGCCAGCAAATCAACCGGGGCAAAATCGCTGGCCGCACAGGCCAGCACCAAGCGCAAAAACTTGCCGCGTTCGCTATTCGATAAGGGCTGCCCCGCACTGTCATCAATGGTGACACCCCAACGGCGCAATTCGCTGGCCACACGGCGCGCCAAATTTCTATCGCGAGTGACCAAAGCGGCGGTCTGGTTTTTAACACTCAAAGCTTCGCGCATCCGCAAGGCAATGACGCCCGCTTCCGAACGCGCATCGGGGGTCTCTATCAAATGCAGGTTCTGCAAGGCTTGCGCCTCTAAGGCATTTGGGACGGTGCCATTGGGGACGGCGCCATTTTGCGAGGCCAAAACCTGCTCTGCCCAGCTTGCGGTTTGCGCCGCCGGCACGAGCGCCAAATTAAGCCGTTGGGCCCGCGCCGAGGCCGGCGAACTGCCCGGCCAGGCCTGCACCTGCTCGCGCTGCGCGCCCATATGGGTTAGCAAGTGCGACATGGCATATTGTGGATGTGCGAAATCTTTTTGAATGGCGCCCCATAGCTCATTATCGGCCTGCATATCTAGGCCTGGTAAAATAACGCTGCCCTTGGGCAGGCCTGAAATCACCTTCAATAAATTGGCCGTCGCGAGAATGGACCCGGTGGAACCGGCCGCAATAATCGGGTGTTGGGGGGCTGTGTCTTTCCAGTCTTGGGTGCGCTGCGCGAGCAATTGATTGCGCCGGTCGGTCGGGTCAAGGCAGCCCATATTGGCGACGTCTCGGGTCCAAATTTCGGTAATAATGGTCAAAAAACTAAGCGTCTGTTGCCAGTTTTCAGCCAATTCACCGGGCACTAAATTAGGCAATTCTTTAAAATCGATTTGCTCGTTTTGGGCTTGGTCAAAAAAGCTTTCCAGATCAAATGCCAATCCCGATAATTTCACCGGATTGAGCGGCTGCCCCGCCAGCTCGACCCAGCGGCGGATGAGCGGCAGTAAATAAAAATGCCGCGCCATGGGTTCCATAGCTGGCGCTAACTCCAGCCTGTCACGACCCGCCTGGGGGGCGTCTTCCTCTATATCGCCCAAAGTCTCGATGCGCGGCAGCAAAAGCGCGCCCGTGCCTTGCGTCTGCGCCAATTGCAAAAACAAATTGGCCAGCTCGCGGGCAGCGCGGCGCGTTGGCAAGAGCACTTGCACGTCCGACAAGTCGCATTCGCCATAAAGACGTGTTCGCGCCGCCTCATCAAATAAAGTGCGCGCCAAATGATCCAAAAACGGCTGGCCGGAGGCTATCGAGAAAAGGCGCGGTGAATCACTCATGGTTTATGATATCACGTGCGGCGCGCACGGGGGCTTTGGGAGGCGAGAAATATGAGGGAAACTTGCCAAGCGAAACTTAGAGCGCGGCTTCGGCTTCGGCACGTCCTTCTGGGGTGCCGACATGCATCCACAATCCATCCAGCACATGGCCATAAAGGCGGCCTTGGCTTTGCGCCAGATCATAGATTTGGTTCAAAGAGAACGCGCCCTCGGGCATGGCCGCAAAAAGCGATGGCGACAGAATTTGCACGCCCGCAAAAATATAATCCGCCTCGCGCTCGGTTTTGCGCGCCACTTGCCCATCGGGGCGCAAGGTATAATCTCCCGTGCCATCATAGCCGGTGGCTTGTGTGCGCGGAGCAAGCAGCAAAAGCGCGTCCATTTTTTGGGGGTCGAACGAGGCGAGAAAGCTCTCCAAAACGGGGCTCTCTTCGCGCCAGAGCACATCGCCATTGGCCACAAGAAAGCCAGAAGTCTGGCCGTCTGGAGCCAGATGCGCGAGCGCGCGTTTAACCCCACCTCCGGTTTCCAACAAAGCATCGCGCTCATTTGAAACCACCAATTGGGCTTGGCCCGAATACTGTGCCAGGGCGGCCTCAATGGCCTCGGCTTTGTGGTGCACATTGACCACAATCGTCTCTATCTCTGCGGTTTCTAAGCGGCCCAGCATACGTGACAACAGGCTCTCGCCGCCAATCTCCGTCAGCGGTTTGGGCGGATCTTGGGCGCTGGCGCGCATTCGCGTGCCTTTACCGGCAGCCAATATCATTGCGGTTTTAATCATGCATCTGGCTCCAAAAACTTCGGCGCATACGCCTCCAGCCATTCGACGACGGGCGCCAAGGCGAGGTGGCCAAGATGGGTGTGGATATAGCCCAAGACGCGCGGCAAATGTTGGAGATAGCCAGGTTTATGGTCGCGCTCACACAGGCGCACGAAAATACCAGCAATCTTCAAATTGCGCTGCACCGCGCATAGCGCATAGGCGGTTTGAAATGCCGCCCGCGCTGGCGCATCGTCCCCAAACCGCAGGGCGCAATAATGCTCCAAAGCCTGCGCTTGTATATCTGGTGCCACATCGACGCGAGCATCGCATAAAAGCGACGAGACATCATAAGCCGCATGGCCCGCCAGCGCGTCTTGCACATCAATGAGCCCAATACGAAAGCGGCCTTGCGCATCCTCGCGCCACAATAAGTTCACCGAATGATAATCGCGCAAAACACTGACGCTCGGCTCGGCCAAAAGCGTGTTGCCAAGCTGCACCCAAAGCGCATGCCAGTCTTGCGCCGCCGCTTGCGACACCTCAATGCCGCAAGAAGGCAAATACCATTGGGTAAACAGATCGGCTTCCACCGCTTGCACCTTGCCATCATAGGGTGCCAGAAAATCGGCCGCCTTGAGCGTGTGTAAATGCAATAGGGTCGACACCGCCTCGCGATAGAAAACCGCGCGGTCTAAAGTTTCATCATTGGCGAGATGGCGATCGCCAAAATCTTCCATCAGAGCAAAGCCTTGCGCCTCGTCACGGGCCAAAATATCGGGCGACGAAAGTCCATGCCCGCCCAGCCAATCGACCATGGCGCAATAGGCCGGCATGGCCTCGGCTAAATGCGCCACTTGGCTATAAGGTTTACCATCATAAATCGCCGGGCCGTCGGGGCCTTTGGCCCAATCCATCAGCACGCCTTGGCGCCCGCCAGCTTGGGTGAGCCGCTCATAGCGCCGCGTCGAGGCATCGCCTGCGAGATTGGCGCGGGTGGCCGCGCCCCAACCCGCTTGGGTTAAGAAAGTTTGCAAAGCTTCATCTCTGGCTTGGGCGGCGCGTAACGCCGCTATAATTTCGGGCGCCGCTTCAATCGTAATCTGGCGCGCATCTGGCGCATCCTCAACCATAGATAGAGATACCGTCACGCTTGGCGTAGGCAAAATATCCTCGGCGCGGCTGGCCCATTCGAGGAGGCAAATATGGCTATCCAGCGCCTCCAAAAGCCCTAGCTCTTCGACTTCTGTGGCCTCTCCAAGGCGGTATAAATCGCTGTGTAAAACTGGCGGCGTGCAGGTTTCATACGGCTGCACCAATGTAAAACTTGGGCTGGGCACGCGGGTGTTGGGGCCGCATTTGGCTTTAATAAAGCCGCGTGCGAAAGCGGTTTTGCCCGCGCCCAAATCACCGTTTAAAAAAATCAGCCAACCGGCTTGCGCTTGCGCCGCCAGCCAAGTGGCCAGCCGTAAGCTATCTGCTTCTTGCGCAGCGTGAAATGCAAAACGGGGGGATGTGCCAGCCATACTCGCTTTTAAGCCTATGGCTGGCATTCGGCAAGCTGCCTAGTAACGATAATGTTCTGGCTTGAACGGACCGGCTTGTTTAATGCCCAGATAATCGGCTTGATCATCCGACAATTCGGTCAGCTTCACGCCCAATTTTCCCAAGTGCAAGCGGGCAACTTTCTCGTCCAAATGTTTCGGCAAGACATAGACTTGCTTTTCATAGGACGAGCCATTTTGCCATAGCTCGATTTGCGCCAATACCTGGTTGGTAAACGAGGCACTCATGACAAAGCTTGGGTGACCCGTGGCACAGCCCAAGTTGAGCAACCGGCCTTCGGCCAATAAGATAATGCGTTTGCCATCTGGGAATTCGATTTCATCGACCTGTGGCTTCACATTGTGCCATGGGTGATTTTTCAACGCGGCAACCTGAATTTCGCTATCGAAATGGCCGATGTTGCCAACAATCGCACGGTCTTTCATCTCACGCATATGGTCGAGCGTGATGATGTCTTTATTGCCCGTCGCGGTGATGAAAATATCGGCGATAGGGGCTGCATCTTCCATCGTCGTGACTTCATAGCCCTCCATTGCCGCTTGCAGCGCGCAAATAGGGTCGACTTCGGTTACCATAACGCGCGCGCCTTGCGAGCGCAGGCTTTCAGCCGAACCTTTGCCGACATCGCCATAGCCGCAGACGACGGCAATCTTGCCCGCCATCATCACATCGGTCGCGCGCTTGACGCCATCGACGAGGCTTTCGCGGCAACCATAAAGATTGTCAAACTTCGACTTGGTCACACTGTCGTTCACATTAATGGCTGGAATTTTGAGCGTGCCATCTTTGGCCATATCATAAAGGCGCAAGACACCGGTTGTGGTTTCTTCCGACACGCCGACGCAATCGTCGAGAATTTCAGGATATTTTTCGTGGCACAAAGTGGTCAAATCGCCACCATCATCCAACAGAATATTTGGCGTCCAGCCATCTGGGCCGTTCACGGTCTGCTCGACACACCACCAATATTCTTCTTCGCTTTCTTCTTTCCAAGCAAACACAGGAACGCCCGTAGCCGCAATCGCAGCTGCCGCGTGGTCTTGCGTCGAGAAAATATTGCACGACGACCAACGCACTTCCGCGCCCAGCGCCGTGAGGGTTTCAATCAGCACCGCGGTTTGAATGGTCATATGTAGGCAACCCGTCACGCGCGCGCCTTTGAGCGGTTTGGCAGCGCCAAACTCATCGCGCAGAGCCATCAGACCTGGCATTTCGGTTTCCGCAATCGCAATCTCTTTGCGGCCCCAATCGGCCAGCGAAATATCGGCTACTTTATAATCTTGTGTCATCAAAGACCCCTTTAAGTGTGTCAGCGGTGGTTGCGTAAAATTTCCCGAGTTCTATCAGCCCTATTGGCGCTTGGCAATAGTCATATAAGGTTTTCTTTATGTCTTTATATCCAGCGCCAAATTGCCCGCGTGGCTTATTCTTCGCCGAATTTATCTCCGACCAACTGGGCCAGAGCCTCGAGGGCGGCTTGGGCTTGCAGGCCTTTTGCCGTCAAAGCGATGGTGCTGCCCAGGCTCGCGCCCAGCATCATCAGCCCCATAATGGAGGTGGCCAAAACGCTTTCGCCATCTTTGCTGACGCTAACTTGCGCGTCGAATTGTTCGGCCAGTTTAACAAATTTGGCCGAGGCGCGCGCGTGCAGCCCGCGCTGATTGGTGATCTGTAACTTAACTTCCGGGTTTGCGCTCACGAGACGGGCTCCAGATGAGGTTATGAATTGGCCAAAACTTCGCTGGCCACAGAGATATATTTACGCGCCGCTTCCTTGGCCGCCAAAACCGCCTCTGGCAAACCCATGCTGTCGCGAATAGACGCAAATTTAATCAGCATCGGTAAATTAATGCCCGCAATCACTTCGACCCTGTCTTTCTCCAGAAGAGAGATCGCCAAATTGGACGGCGTGCCGCCAAACATATCGGTCAACAGGGCCACGCCTTTGCCGCTATCGACTTTGGAAATCGCATCGACGATGTCTTGGCGCCGCTTTTCCATATTATCATCTGGGCCGATGGAAATCGTCTCGAGCTGGCTTTGCGGGCCGACCACATGCTCTACCGCTGCCTGAAATTCCTGCGCCAAAGCGCCATGCGTCACCAATACCAAACCAATCATCTGCGTCTCCTTCGCCAGCCATGTTTCGCCTCTAGCATGGGCGTGATTTGCTGCGGTTTCAAGTTACCTCAGATTTCATAAATTCCATCATCTGAAAAACCATTATTTTGCGATCCCAGCTTTTGCAACGCCGTCTGGATAATCAAGGGCGTGGCAGCGTCATGCGCGTGCAACCGCAGCCGCGCGACCCTTGCCCCGCTATGGGTATACCAATCGGGAGATGCCAAGCGCGGTACCGCCTCGCGCGGCACCAAGTCGACCGCCAAACAGATCCTTGCTGCCTTTATATAAGGGCGTCGAAGCAAACCAAATCCGCGCAATTCAAGAAGCCCAAGAAGGGCTTCATGCGGGGCAGCCATTAGTTGCGGGCCCTCGACACAAAGCCGCACCCGGTCATCGGCGATTAAGATGCCATCGCACTGCTCGATAAGACGCGCGGCCAAACTCGATTTGCCACTGCCCGACGGGCCAAATAAGATAACGCCGCGCCCCGCAATCGCCACCGCACTGGCATGTAAAATTTCGCCCTCAAGAAGCGCCATAGCTAGGTCTTTCTTCGCGACGAGCCCCGTGACGCGCCTGTCATTTTGTTTGCCGACACCGCCCTTGGTAGCGTCAAAGTGAAATAAGCGCCCGAACCATCCGGGCGATTATCCGCCAATAAGTCGCCGCCATGGGCCCGCGCAATTTGGCGCGAAATAGACAGGCCCAAGCCAGAGTGCCCTGCTTGGGGCATATGTTTCTTAACCGTCTCAGAGCTCGGTTGCGGTTCATTGGCTCGGTCGGTGTAAAAGCGTTCGAAAATCCGCTCCTGCGTGTCGGGCGCCAATCCGGGCCCTTCATCGGCAACGATCAAGGCCACATGGGTCGGATGCGATTGCGTGGTGACAAACACCCGCCCGCCTTTGGGGCTAAACGACAGGGCATTGCTGACCAAATTATCCAAAATTTGGGCGATCGGCGGTTTTTGCGCCAGCACCGGACAAGGCACATCGGCGCGCACCACCAGCTCCCCATGTTGGCCCGCGTCGGCCAAGCCCTCGCCAATCGCGCCGGTCATTTCTTGGGCCAAGTGCGACAAATCAAAAGCTTCGCTGGCCCCTCGGTTCAATTCGGCGTCCAACCGCGTGGCATTGGCAATGTCGGAAATCAATCGATTGAGCCGCTGTACATCATTATGAATAATCCCCATCAATTGCGCATGCGCCTCTGGCGTTTGGCTGCGCTCGGTCTGCTCGATGCTTTGCACCGCACTATGAAGCGAGGTAAGCGGGTTTTTCAGCTCATGCGCCACATCCGCCGCAAAACGGTCGATGGTGTTAATACGATCCAAAAGCCGCCCCGTCATATCCCGCAGAGACGACGATAGCTCGCCAATTTCATCGCCACGAGCGGTATAATCAGGAATGGTTTCTAGCCCGGGCAGGGTTGGCGAATGCGCGCCAAAGCCTCGCATCGCGGCGGCCAGTCGCCGAACCGGAACAATCAAAGTCGCCGCCAAAATGAGCGAGGTCAGCACATTGACCACCAAAGCAATGCCCGAAAGTTGCAACACCGCCTGTCGCTCTTGCGCCAAAATAGCGTCAATCTCGCCCGGTTGCGTCGAAACCATGAGCGCCCCAATGATGGCGCGATAGCCCTGCACGGGAACGGCCACGGTTAAAATATCGCCGCCCTCTTCGGATTGGCGTTGCAAGCTGGCGGTTTGCCCGCGCAAGGCTGCCACCACTTCTTCCAAACCGGCGCCATCGGCGGCATTAATCTCGCTCAACAAGGGCGCCGAGGGCCGAAAGAACCGCTGCGTGGATTGCCAAGCGTAAGTTAAAAACCCAGGCATCATGTCGTCGGTTTCCATCGGCGGTAAGGATTTGGCAATCACCCGAGCCGAGCGGTCCATATGGGCGCTGTCCAAAACCAAATCGCCATTGCCGGCATATAAGCGCAAGCGCGCGCTCGAGACCTGGCGCGCCTGCGCCATGACCCGTTCGGCATCGCGCAATTGCCAGCGCGGTTGGCTGCCGTCGCGTAGCAGGCGTTGGAGCAGAGACGGTTCAAAAAACTGAAATGGGCCATCGGGCTGCGCCGTTTGGCTCAAGGCGCCGGCAATCAGGCGCGCCTGAGCTTCTAAGTTTTGGCGATACGCATTGGTTAAAACCTGGCGGGTTTCATTGAGCACCAATATGCCCCCAACCAGCACCAAAAGCCCAACCATATTGAGCAACAGCAGACGCGCCAAAAGAGTGCGCGTGGTAAACCGCAAAGAGGAAGGCCAAGACCGCATTAGTCGGTTTCTTTGAACTTATAGCCGACACCATAGAGCGTCTCAATGGCATCAAATTGCTTGTCGACGGCGCGAAACTTGCGTCGCAATCTTTTGATGTGACTATCAATGGTTCGGTCATCGACATAAATTTGGTCGTCATAGGCGGCGTCCATCAGGGCATCGCGACTTTTTACCACACCGGGGCGGCGCGCCAGCGCATCGAGGATCATGAATTCTGTCACGGTGAGCGAAACCCCACGATCGCGCCATAGACAATCATGGCGGTCGGCATCGAGACGAAGCACGCCACGGCGCAAAATAGCGCCTGTATCGTCTTGCGCTTTTTCCGATTTCGGCTCGGCCCGCGCCTTGGTGCGGCGCAAGACCGCGCGAATGCGTTCGATCAAGAGGCGCTGGGAAAACGGCTTGGTAATATAGTCATCGGCGCCCATTTTGAGGCCGAAAACCTCGTCAATCTCATCGTCTTTACTGGTCAGAAAGACCACTGGCATTTGGCTGGTTTGGCGCAGTTTTCTGAGTAATTCTAGGCCGTCCATACGCGGCATTTTAATATCGAAAACACCGATATCGGAAGGCGTTTGCGCCAAGGCCTGCAAGGCTGCTTCGCCGTCGGTAAAACTGCGCACCCCAAAGCCCTCGGCCTCCAGAGCCATGCGGACCGAGGCCAGAATATTAGCGTCATCATCGACCAGAATAATTTGTGCCATGTGTAACTCCTTGAGCCAACCCTAGGCTTTTGCGGCGGGGAAGAGAAGGCGGGATGAAAAAAAACTCATCCGCGCCTCCATCTGCTGATTTGCCCTCAGAGCCGAAGTTTTGCCAGACCGAGGGGGTGATGAGCAAATCATCAACATGAATTGTGGCAAGGGTGCGGCAGGTGGCTTGCGTCTCCCGGAAAGGTCGCATATATTTCGGCATCCGCTCAAGAGGGGCGCATGTTTATTTGGCACCCGTTTCTGGCAAACGGGCAGGGGATTTAGATCATGAAACAAACCGGTTTCCACATCAGCAAGAACGGCATTGACCATGAAGGTCTGGACAAGGCTTCTGCGATTCATTGGAATTTGCGTCCATCGCAAATTTACGAAATGGCTCTGGCCCGCGGCGAAGGCGAAA
>Ga0233426_10000253_pt1 | contig 60031 bp, 62 predicted proteins | sample SI_118_April2016_6_FD_179875 | JGI IMG/M metagenome (GOLD analysis project Ga0233426, IMG submission 179875) | Seawater microbial communities from Saanich Inlet, British Columbia, Canada - SI_118_April2016_10_MG | ecosystem: Environmental > Aquatic > Marine > Inlet | place: Canada: British... | reverse complement strand
CCATGCAATTACCTGCTAAACCATGCAATTGGGCGTCCGATGCTTAAGGTCACCCTCGGCTGATTGAACAAGAATTGATGTATTATCAACGAACTGAGTCAAATAATGTCGCGTGGCTCAGATACAACTGCCTTCAATGAACTCGGGGTTATACCCGCACCCGGCCCAACGAGAAATGGGTTCAAGACATGACCTATATTTGGACTGGGCGTGGCTGGTTATATCTTGCCATCGTACTAGACCTCTACTCGCGTAAAGTCATTGGATGGTCGATGTCTGAGCGGATAAAAGCAGACTTAGTCTGTGATGCACTGCAGATGGCAATCTGGAGTCGAGGGAGCCCGCGCGGTGTCACGGTGCACTCTGACTGAGGTAGTCAATATTGTTCTGATGCCTATCGACAATTACTGAAACAGTATCAACTGAAAGGCAGCATGAGTGATGTAGGAAACTGCTATGACAACGCGGTTGCGAAAAGCTTCTTCCGCAGCTTGAAGGTCGAAGAAGTACACGGCAGTGAATATGAAACACGTGAGATTGCCAAACAAGCCGTGTTCGAATACATCGAAATTTACTACAATCAACAACGACGACATAGTGCTAACGGACTCATCAGCCCGCAAGCCTATGAGGCTATGAAAAAAGTGGCTTAATTGAGTGTCCGATATTACTGGGCAGGATCAACCTTCACCGGCAGCGACGATTAGCGGTTTACCTTTAGCAAAGAGATAGTCGCCTTCAATACTCAGCGTCTCAACCAACAAGGTGGCATCAAAGCTTTCGGCGGTTTGTATATGTAACTCACCCCAATAAAGGTTCATATTAGGGTTAGGTTCCGCCTGGTAAATGGCATCTTGTGGTGCAGGCAAGGTAAACTTACTGTCATCCTGCAGCACATAATCATCTGCCACGGTAAAAGGTCCATACCTGCCAGTCAGTTTGTTATTTCAAACATTTTTAAGTTCAAACGTTCTATTTCTAATAATGAGCTTATTGATTTGGGCTTACCGTTACTGACTTAATATAAAAGTATCAGTCCGCGTTCGATACACCACATGGCCGACAGTCCGCCCAAGGCATAAACCGGCACAGGTACTAAACGTTCTTTCCAGGGCAGCAAAGGTCGCTTGATTAACCTCCACACACCAAGCAACAAAATAATAAACGTGATCTGCCCTACTTCGATTCCGACATTAAAAAACAGCAAGGCCATTGGCACATTGCTCTGCGGCAGACCGATCTCTGCCAGTGCACCCGCAAACCCCATACCGTGCAGCAACCCAAAACCACCGGCCAACCACCAGGGGTAATGACGAAACAAACCTCGCTTATCATGGCGAGCCAGGTTTAACGCCAACACAAAAATACTCAGGGCAATAGTGAACTCCACCAGAGGTACAGGAAAACTCAAAAAACCGAGTGTCACGAGTGATAGCGTAATACTGTGCCCGACGGTAAACGCCGTAATCGTCCAGAGCAAACGCCCTCCACCGCCGACGAGTAACAGTAAACCAAATACAAACATCAGATGATCAATACCACCCCAAATATGCTCCAGGCCCAACGTTGAATACTCGAGTGTTACTTCTTCGAGCCCCGGCTCTGCGGGCACTTGATACTCAGGATTTTCCGCCTTTAACACCGCTTGATAATACTGCGTTTGACCTTGTTCATCACGCAGGCTGAGCATCACCATGGCCGACACCTGATTGGGCCCCAGCCCGGTGACACTCACGCTATGCCCCACCAAACCCTGCTTACCCAATTGATCGCAACGTAACTGCCAGTTCTTCACGCTGCCAGTGCCCTCCACCTGCGGCTGGCTCTCAGTCAGCGTCCTACAACTCTCAGGCCAGACGGGGTCTAAAGGCACATCACTGGTACGATTGACCGAGGTTTTCCACACCACGTTATAATGATGTGGTTTCGTCTCCACGATTTTAAGCAGCGAAGGCGCAAACAAATGGGCTTGTGCGCTGTGTGCCAATAACAGCGGTAGTAAAACGCCTAAAGTGAATCGTAATAACGACATTACAATTTCACCTCATAATCATTGTACAGCGCTGCAATAGAATTCTTCAGCGCCTGAGCACGGACTTTGGCCTCAAAATCTCTGCGAATTTGAGGTTCCACCTCTTCAAACCGGGCTTCACGTGCGGGTTCAATGGCCGTCACCCAAACATAGTGCAATCCGTAAAGCGAACGAATCGGCCCCAACCACTGACCCGCAACGGGGCTTGCTTGCGCCAGCTCTGAAACAAACTGAGCGCCGAAATGTCGGGATAATTGATGAGGGGTCTGCGTGTGGAATTCATAACCTGACATAAAAGGTGCGCTTAGATGTCTGGCTGATTTTGCATTGAGTTTGTTTTCCTGAATTTCAGCAATAACCGATTCAATCTGTTCTTCGCGTTCTTCAGTAAAAAAAAGATGAGCAATCGACAGGCGAGCAGGAAGACGAAATTGCTCTTTGCGATCAGAAAACTCTGTCAGAAGCTGTGCCTCGGTAGGCGCGTCAGGTGAAGCCTCGCGCAGCAAACGATCCTGCACCCTCTCAATCAGTCGCCGTTTAACTAACTCATCGCTAAGATGCAGCTGCATGTCAAGCGCCTGCTGAAACAGCTCACTATTATCCTTTCCTGCTGCCATATTTAAAAAGTGCATGTTGCGGATAAGCTGGTCATAAATAATTTTGTCGCGCCTATGAAGCTCAAGATCCAAGGCATGCTGAAACAGCAAGTCACGCTCCAATTCATCGGCGATCATTTTTTGTTTTTGTGCTGCGGAAGGCTCACGACCAAAGCGGTTAAGCCATTGCTGCTGCAAGGTGTCTATCCGTGAGGCATGCAAGGGACCAATCACGGTTTTAGGCTCAGGAAACATGGCGATCTGAACATTATAAAAAACAACACCCAGTACAATAAAATGTAACCATGGTTTGTTAAGTCGAATCACAAACGGTTTCAAAACTATTATCACCTCTAATTTGCGTAATTCCCTATAACAAGGAGGAGAAGTTCCTCAGGTTTTATCGTCTCGCAACCACTCAACTGTACGGCTGAAGAATCCGACCTTACCAGTGATTAACATACGCTTGTTATCGGGCATTGAAATTTCCACGCGTTTATACTCGTCCAATTTTTCAACATATAGCATACCATTCCACAGGTTATTAAGTTTACTGCTGGCCTTTATCTCTTTGAGCATTTCTCGGTCTACCCGCTCAGGCTTGTTATCGTTGCGAAAGACGGTGGCACGGCCCTCTGCCATATTTATTTCAATCCAGGCGGGATGCTCGGCGTGTTTCCAGATACCCGCTATGTCATCACTAAGCGCCAATGATGAGAAGAGTAAAGCGAACGTAAAACAAAGCGAGCGAATTATCATTTGATCAGCATCCACGGTTGGAAGTATTTTTAATACGATATGCTACATAAAACGGTAGCAACAGTAACAACGCAGAGCTCATTATTATCGGGGACGACGGTATTCGACCCCACTAAGGGCTCAACCACATTGATACTCCAGGCCTCGCTATTTAGCGCTGTATTGGTCAAATTCATATTTCAAAAAGGAATAGGGGACAAATTCAAGCTCATTGAGTTTTTTCAGTACACGTCCGTGTAACATCGAGTTGTCACCAACCGAATAAAAGCCGCCCAACATTCGCTTGACAGGGACTTCATTCCAGGGATCATACGCCGACGGCGTTAGTTCAATTCTACTGCCTTTTAAAGAATGCAATTGAAAACCGGGCAAATTGATATCATCAATTTCTTGGGCGGTATCTATTGCGGCTAGTTGCATACTTAATTTACGTTGATGCTTTGCCTAAATACCTGAGATATTTCCAGTTTGGAAGTACTTCTTGAGGTCTTTGTGTTTAAAAGATTTAATCATGCATTAAGAGAAGCGTGATGCGCATCAGTTGTCGATAGAAATATAACATCTCGTTAAAAGCCAACTGTTTTTTGTCCTTTTAAACGACTTGTTAGCTGCTTGATTTATTGACTATAACTGAAAGTTCTTTACCGTCAATATTTATAATTGCTTCTTTACCCAGCTCCACAACTAGCGATGCTGCGATACGCTCTCCACCTAATTCCAATTCGGTTGCCAAATTTACGGTTGAATCATCGACTGGTGTCAATGTAAGAGAAAAACTATATAAATCACTTGAAATCGAGGCTTCGTTGTTTGGGTTGACTACCAAGGTTGGTAAGCCAATGAGTTCTTTATTATCATAAAGTTTTGCGTTTACGGTAAAATTATCATTTGCTTGAGCAATGGTAACAAAGCAAAATAGAGCAAACAATCCGATTAATTTTTTCATTATTATCTCCGTATATTAAGTGATACTGGTTAAAGCAGCTAACATTTGTATATTGCGCATGCGCATTTGGCCGCTTTCAATATTTTCGGAAAATGGCGGTAAGTATATGGTTTGTTTGGTTTTTATTCATGATTCTCAGATTCCTTTCCAAAACAAAGTGCGCATGCGCGTTAGTCTTCTTACTGTTGCGCGTTAATCTTCCATGCTTTTAACCAACTGACTGATTTATCTAGCAATTTAAAAAACAGTAGAATATAAATGCGCATGATTTTATATTAAAGTGAGCACAAATTTTGTCAACATGTTAAATATACTAAATACATACACAGTGTATTTTCCCGCGCCTTATCTATCAGGTTTCTTTTAAATTAGCCCTTTTTGAAATTTCCAGCTAGCTTATGCTACAAAACTCCGGCAACTTTATGGTGTGATACACACTGCAAGCGGACGTCTAAATGCGTGGTTTAGAAGGGATGGCAGAAAAAATCAGAAAGTCGTGACAGAATATTCAATAATTGCACGGTTTAGCAGGTTAGGCCTCGTGATGAAGGCGCAGTTATACTAGATTTCAAGATTTCTGGCATTGCTTTGTCTACTGGGACCTCTATGAAGCACGCCCTAGCAAATTATTCAATAAGACGTCGGATACCGTTGCCAGTTTGTAAGCCATACTTAACTACCACTAACAAACCATATAAGTTAGGTTTCAGACGCACAAGCCTGTGACTACACCGCATTAATCTTCTGGTCTTTGCATGTTATTGTCCTTGTTGCCACTGCGTTTATGGAACCTATGCAAGTAAAGGCCGCGTGAGCCACAGCCGACCCCATCACTGCCAGCACTGCTTGCCAAATGCGACCTGAAATGGCATAAATTGATAGATTTTAATTACTTTAGGCCGTCCCTTAAATCATTGCGTACTTAAAATCATGGAGTATTTAAAAAAGTAAAGTACAAAAGCTGTACCAGAATACAGTAGTAACCCTATTCTTCTCATTCTATCATCTTTATTGTAATTGCTATCGAATGACAAGTTCTCTTTCATACATGACTCAACGTTTGTGAGGTTCTGTCGATAACACCCCAGAGTGGTCGGCATATTTGCGCGCTCTACACACCAATTAATTGAATAAATAAAAATGAGGTATGAATAATGGCGAACAGTAAGCTAGGAAGCGTGGCCTATTTAATGATAACCCTCATGATTTTGCTTACCGTCGGGGCTGTTTATGCGGTGAACACTGGGGATGAGAATTTTTTCGCAGAGAATAGAATCGCTTTAGCAGAAAAAAAAATGAACGGAGAACTATCCGATAATAAATCGATCGTGCCTGTTGCCGAAGGTGAAATATCAGTTATCAAGCTGACAATCGATGCTGATCCAGAAGATTTAAAAGAAATATACTATACCTTTGATGAACCACTCATAGCCAACGTTCAGGAATCAAAGAAATATATTAAGGTAGCTGTCGGGTTGCTTATTGAAGATACCGAAGAAGGCGAGTTAAGTAAGGTATTTGACGAGCATACATTTGCTTTAAGAAATGCGTTCCTTGACATTCTATCATATCAACCTGAGGCCGCAATGTTGCTACCTGAATGGCGCGACGAGCTTCGGCTCAGCATGAAAGTCGCCGCTAATTCAGTTATCGAGCCGCGCACCGGCTCTTCTGAAGTAAAAGGAGTATTCTTTTCTGAGTTCGTTGTTCAATAAGTGAGGACCGCTCGCCAAGGGAGTAGATAAACTAATAAATGTTTATCTACCACCTTTTACACTTATATATTGCAGAGTGTCGCAGCAGGCTCTTATAAAATGCTTGACTGAGCTGTCCCTGAGATCTAACGATGACAAACACCATAAATGCGCCCTACTGATTTTGTGAAATCACCCTTTTCAATACCGATTTGGCTTAGTTAAAACTACCTCCACATCACGCAAGAGTAGATCCGACGATTTAAGGTATAAAATAACCTATTAAAACCTTTGATTTATATGCCCTTTCAACTATTTATCAGTAAAACTTCTGTTAAACTTTAAAAACCTACAAAGGATGTATTATGACTTGTTTTTATCGTTTCGCCTGTCACTCACGTTTTATTATGTTGCTGCTACTGTCTATCGGGGCGTCTTCCGAAAGCATCACAATTGTTGCTGAGGACGGACAATCCTCACTTTATCGTGAGGTGCTAGAACGTCTTGCAACCCGACATTATCGTACGCAGGAAATAAATGATGAATTTTCTCAGCAGTATCTTAATGAATACATCAACGCCTTAGATGGCGGTAAAAACTATTTTTTACAAAGTGACATTAACGAATTTTCGCAGTGGTCATCCAAACTTGATGACTTTGCCAAGCAGGGAAATATAGAGCCCGGCTTCATTATGTTCAATAGGTTAAAGGAACGTGCGGTTGCACAACTAGAAATAAATGTTAAACAACTGCAAGACCAATCCTATAAATTTAACTATGAGAGTGATGAATCTATTACCTATGACGGTGATTTACGTGATTGGTTTAAGAGCAAAGAGAACGCCACACTGTTTTGGGAGAAGCGCCTGCTAGATGCTATGGTGAGACTTTTACTTAATGACAAAGATGAAAAAGAAGCAAGAGAACTATTAATAAAACGATATAAATATCAGATAAAGCAGTTCAATCAACGAGAAAGCCAAGACGTCTTTCAGCTTTATGTCAACGCGCTATCCTCTCTTTATGATCCTCATACGTCTTATTTTAGCCCGAGGAACAATGAAAACTTTCAAATTAACATGTCCCTGTCCCTTGAAGGTATTGGTGCTGAATTAACCACGGATGAAGACTATACCAAAGTTAACAGAATCATTCCTGGAGGTCCTGCAGACACTCACGGAGGCCTCAAAGCTGAAGATAAAATCGTTGGTGTTGGTCAGGCGGGGGATGACATCGTCGATGTCGTTGGTTGGCGTATTGATGATGTTGTAGCATTAATTAGAGGGGCAAAAAATACTGAGGTACGACTAGAGTTTATTCCATCAAAAGGTGATAGCAGTAATACCAAAACCATCACTATCATTAGGGATAGAGTCAAGCTTGAGGATAAATCGGCACAGAGTAAGATAGTAGAGTTTGAACTTGAGGGCCAAGATTTCAAGATTGGTGTCATTGATATACCCGCTTTTTATATGGACTTTGAGGCCTATCGGGCTAGAGATCCTGACTATAAGAGCACCACACGTGATGTTTATAAGCTCGTTAAAGAGCTAAACCAAAAGAATATCGATGGTATCGTGATTGATCTGCGCAATAACGGTGGTGGTTCATTATATGAGGCAACCGCCCTAACTGATTTGTTTATAGACTATGGGCCTGTTGTACAAATACGAGACTCAGAGCAGCGGGTAAATCGTAGTCATCGAGCCTCGCGACGAGCTTTCTACAGAGGCCCCTTAATAGTTATGGTCAATCGTCTTAGTGCATCCGCATCAGAAATTTTTGCAGGAGCACTACAAGACTATGGTAGAGCCTTGATTGTTGGGAGCCAAAGTTTTGGTAAAGGAACTGTGCAGGACATTACGCCATTAACCAGTGGACAGTTGAAATTGACCATATCGAAGTTCTACAGAGTATCGGGTGATAGCACGCAGCATAGAGGAATATTGCCTGATATAGCGTTTCCATCACTTCATAATATTGATGAAATTGGTGAAAGCCTGCAAGATTACGCATTGCCTTGGGATAAAATCCGCCGAGTTCCCCACGGTTCAAATAATACATTGCAGAAGCTAATAAAGCCCCTTACTAAAAGTCACCTCTTAAGAAGTCTAAATGACCCTGATTTTGTTAGCTTAGTCGAAAAAATCAATTTGAGTGATTCTTGGGCACAAGAAACCTCTTTACCGTTGAGCATTGACAAACGACGTGCTCGCACTGAGCGTTGGGACAATGGCCTATACACTATTGAAAATAAGCGACTAGTGGCAAAAGATAGTCCTCCATTTGAGACTCTTGAAGATTGGCGACAAAGTAGCGATGAAAATGAGGACGAAGATAATGATGGCATTCAAATAGATGAGTCTAAAAGCGACATACAAACTGCCGGCAGTTCCGAGAGAGAATCAGATACGAAAGTAAAAGATTCTCAGAAGATCAAGGATGAAGATGATGATGATGAAAACATACAGGAAACAGACCCTATGTTATTTGAAGCTGGAAGAATCCTGGCGGATCAAATCACTCTTCAATCCGCTGCCACCTCAGCTAGCCTGTGACTACAAGAGAATAAAAGCGAGTAACTCATGCCTAGCAAATTAAAAATAATGTGCTTTAATGTCAATGGCATACGGGCAAGACTTCATCAATTAGAGAAAGTAATAGACGAACATAAGCCAGATATCCTTGGCTTACAAGAAATAAAAGTGAGTGATGATCAGTTCCCCACAGAGACTATTGCAGACCTGGGCTACGAAGTTGAATTTTTCGGTCAAAAGGGCCACTATGGCGTAGCTCTGCTAAGTAAAACTACGGCAGTGAAGGTACAGCGAGGATTTCCTTCAGATGAGCCAGACGCTCAACGCCGCATGATTCATGGCCAGTATCTAATTAATGGCACTACAGTTCATGTGATCAACGGATATTTTCCCCAAGGTGAAAGCCGTAAACACCCTACCAAATTCCCAGCAAAGAAAAAGTATTACAGTGACCTTACCGATTATGTTCAAAATTACTTTTCAAAGAAGGAAAAGCTTATTGTTATGGGTGACATGAATGTTGCTGCTGCGGATATCGATATTGGTATTGCTCCGGAAAACGCTAAGCGGTGGTTACAGAGAGGCATATGCTGCTTTCTACCTGAAGAACGTCAATGGCTTGACACTCTTATCAAGACAGGTTTAGTGGATACTTTCCGATCGATGCATCCTGAGGATAACACTACCTATAGTTGGTTTGATTATCGAAGTAAAGGATATGAACAAGAACCGAAGCGAGGACTGCGGATTGATCTTATTCTAGCCAACCAAAACATGGCTGAAATCCTTACTGATACGGGGATAGATTTAAACGCACGAGCTTCGGAAAAGCCCTCTGACCACTGCCCTATTTGGGCTAACTTTAAGCTCTGATCAATCTCTATCATAACAGACGAGAGAAAAGAGTCATTGTGTCAACCAATATCCGCTGACACCGTTATACTGTGATATGGGGATAATTTTGAAGACTAAATATACTTTGGTACAGCTCTTAGGTCTTGCACTGGCAGTCAGTATTGTTAGCATGGCCAGCAGTTCCGAAAAATCACCGGCGAATGATAGATCTGATGTGGTCTTTGGTAATAACACACTGAAAACCAACGAAGTGCCCTTAGGTCAGAGAAATCCTGTGGTGTTGAGCACAGATCATAAAGCTGTAGCCGAGAGAGTTTTCCGCCAACGACAGCATACTAGTAATTTTTGGGATGAGTTTTATCTCAATGAACAAGTAACACTTTGGCTCAATGTTAATTATATGGATACTCAGCAAAATCGGCGTTCTTACCGGCACTATACCAAACAGACCGAGAAGAAATTATTTAATCAGAATTGGCAGCAATATATTGAGGTTCGCCAAGGAAATAAGCCTGTTGAAACAATCCTTCGAGACGAAGAATTTAAAGAATGGTTATATGTTATGTACCAAATGAGCAATCGAGAATCCGCATCTACTACTAAAATTGATTAGAGCCAATCGCGTGAATAGCCAGGAGAGTGAGATTTTTCAAAATGAGGAGATATCTAGCGGAGATTTGAAAGGCGTTGTAGAAAAACGTCTTGAGTATTCTTCTATGCCCGAATTTTTAAACACCATAGAAAAACCTGCTTTTCACTTCGCCAGAGTTAGTACGAGTAGTATTGATGATGCTCATGATCTTGTTCAAGAAACCATGTACAAATTAGTCGAAAAATACACAGACAAATCTCCTGAGGACTGGAAACCATTGTTTTATCGGATCCTAAATCACAAAATTATTGATCATTATCGTCGAAAAACAATACGGGAAAGGATCTTCAGGCAAACTAACTTTGATAACAGTGCTACAGAAGACTACTGGCAATCAGAATTATATTCTGGTGTGGCTGACCCCAATGAGGGACCGTCAGTATTGCTTGAGCGTCAAGAACGAATTAACTGTTTGACAAAAAGTACTGCGAAGCTCCCTATACGTCAACGTCAAGCCTTTATGCTACGTTGCTGGGAAGGTCTAAGTACGCAAGAAACCGCTCATGCTATGGGATGTTCACAAGGGAGTGTTAAAACCCATCTATCTCGCGCAAAGACCGCATTAGAGGCTATGCTGGGGAAATACTATGACTGAACAAATTGATCAAAAGAAACTCAAAGATGACTTGGCATTTTTATACAAGAACACCAAAAGCCAAGATCAATTTAGACTTGCTGGCGCAAAGAGCACAGCATTGAGTCAATCTAAAACAGAAATCTCTTTTTTCTGGCCAGTAACAACGCTGAGCAGCCTCCTACTAGCTTTGCTTATAGCGCCACCCCTGTTATATAAAAGCAATAATCAAATAGTAGTCAGCCAGGTTCGTCAATCGAGTATCGATATAATTAATGAGGAGGTCGACCAGCCTATTTTTTATTACTGGCTGGACGTTTATGACAATGAGCTGATTGCAGCCAATGAAAACTAATGCTGGAACACATCGAAAAATCAATCAACACAAAAAAAGGCCCAATAAGGGCCTTTTTTTTCGCTTTCGGTGTTAAAGAGTTTCAAAGCGAACTTTCAAACTCTGGAAGAGCATCGAATAAATCAGCAACCAAACCATAATCAGCCACAGAGAATATAGGGGCTTCCTCGTCTTTGTTAATTGCCACAATAACTTTGCTGTCTTTCATACCGGCAAGATGTTGAATAGCTCCAGATATTCCTACCGCTACATACAAATCAGGCGCAACGATTTTACCGGTCTGCCCTACTTGCATATCATTTGGTACAAAGCCGGCATCTACAGCTGCACGAGAAGCGCCAATCGCTGCACCCAACTTATCGGCAATACCGTTTAGCAAACCAAAATTTTCTCCATTACCCATACCGCGACCACCAGAAATAACAATTTCAGCAGCAGTAAGTTCTGGTCGATCAGACTTAGCAACCTCTTCACTGGTAAAACTGGACGTGCCTGCGTCATGAGCATCAGCAATGGCTTCTATAACAGCAGTGCCTCCATCTACTGGTACTGCATCAAATGCAGTACCACGCACAGTAAGCACTTTAATAGCATCATTGCTTTGCACTGTCGCTATTACGTTACCCGCATAGATAGGGCGTTTAAATGTATTTTGGTCAATAACAGCAGAGATATCAGAAATTGCCTGAGTATCAAGTAAAGCCGCTGCACGGGGCATTATATTCTTGGCATTACTGGTAGCAGTGGCCAAAACATGGCTGTAGTTACATCCAACCTGCGCAACTAACAAAGCAATATTTTCTGCCAGCGCATGGGCATAGCTAACAGAGTCAGCAACTAACACTTTACTAACACCTGAAACAGCAGCCGCTTGCTCACCAACTGCAGAACAATTGTGACCGGCGACCAGTATGTCAATGTCACCACCCAAGGCAACGGCAGCAGCGACCGAATTTAAGGTAGCCGCGTTTAAGTTTGTATTATCATGCTCAGCGACAATTAAGTTACTCATGAGATCACCTTTGCTTCATTTTTTAGTTTATCAACCAGTTGCGCCACATCTTCTACCTTAATTCCTGCTTGTCGTTCTGCGGGCAACTCCACACCCAACAACTTAACACGCGCAGCAGTATCAACACCAAGCTCAGCGGGTGAAGTTGTATCTAACGGCTTCTTTTTAGCTTTCATAATATTGGGTAAAGAAGCGTATCGAGGCTCGTTCAAGCGAAGATCCGCTGTAACAATAGCAGGCAGTGTTAATGCCAACGTCTGTAAACCACCATCGATTTCGCGGGTTACGCTGGCCTTATTTCCATCAATAGTAATCTCAGAAGCAAATGTTGCCTGACCAGCACCTAACAACGCTCCAAGCATTTGACCCGTCTGGTTATTATCACCATCAATAGCTTGCTTACCCATCAGGATTATGTCTGGCGACTCTGCTTCACAAACGGCCTTGAGACATTTAGCAATTGCTAGCGGCTCAAGACTATCATCAGTGGAGACCAATATAGCTCTATCCGCCCCCAATGCTAACGCAGTTCGTAATTGTTCTTGGGACTGCTGTGTACCTACCGTAACAGCCACGATTTCAGTAGCAACACCTTTTTCCTTTAACCGAACCGCTTCTTCAACAGCAATTTCGCAAAAGGGATTAATTGACATTTTCACATTAGCCAAATCAACATCAGTACCATCCGCTTTTGGCCTTACTTTAACGTTGTAATCTACAACGCGCTTTACCGCTACCAGAACTTTCATGTTCATCCTTTCATAGGTAAGTAATTGTCTGAGTGGGAGGCGTTAAAATTCCTCGCACTCGGCTATTCTGAAAAGCTACATAGTGCCCAAATGGGCTCCGAAAATCAACCTTCGAAGTGCTACCTTTCGACCAGTTGGTCAGCTTTAAACGCCCGCAATTACTGTGAATTAGAGTAATTAATGTTCAATATAGATTTGACTATATGATAGACTTCAGTCACACAGCGTGAATAAACCCTTTTTGAAGGAGTGGCAGTTTGGACAGAGAATCAATGGAATACGACGTAGTTGTCGTTGGGGCTGGGCCAGCTGGCCTTTCTGCAGCTATCCGACTCAAACAGTTAAACGCTAACATTACAGTGTGCGTAGTGGAGAAAGGTTCGGAAGTAGGTGCTCATATATTGTCGGGCGCTGTTTTTGAACCCAGGGCTCTAAACGAACTAATTCCTGCGTGGAAAGAGTCTGGTGCACCGCTTAAAACTGAGGTAACCCAAGATAACTTCTTGTTTTACACCAGCGAGAAAAAATCAATCAAATTGCCTAATTTTATGATTCCTAAACCTACTCACAATGAAGGGAATTTTATAGTATCTATGGGCAACATGTGTCGCTGGCTAGCCGATCAGGCAGAACAGCTAGAAGTCGATGTATACCCTGGCTTTGCCGCCTCTGAAGTAGTTTTCAACGATGATGGCTCTGTAAAAGGTATAGCCACCGGTGATATGGGTATAGGGCACAATGGAGAGCAGAAACCTAGTTATGCTCAAGGTATGGAACTGCATGCGAAATACACGCTTTTCTCAGAGGGTTGTCGAGGTCACCTAGGCAAACAACTCATTAGTCACTTTGATCTAGACAAGGATTCAGATCCACAGCATTACGGTATTGGCATCAAAGAAATATGGGAAATTCCTGCGGAACAACATCAAGAGGGCTTGGTGGTTCACGGACTCGGATGGCCATTGCAAGAATCAGGTTCGGGCGGCGGTGCCTTTTTGTATCATGCTGAAAAAAATCAAGTTTATATCGGGCTTATCGCTGATCTTAATTATAGCAACCCTCATATGAGTCCTTTCGAGGAATTCCAGCGGTGGAAACATCATCCTGATACGAGTAAGTATCTTAAAGGTGGGACTCGCCTCAGCTATGGTGCCAGAGCAATTATTAAAGGGGGATTAAACTCTCTACCTAAAATGCATTTCCCCGGCGGTTTGTTGATTGGCTGTGATGCAGGGACCTTAAACTCAGTAAAAATTAAAGGTAATCACACCGCAATGAAAAGCGGAATGTTGGCTGCCGAGGCGATTGCTGAAGTAATGATAGCGCCTGAAAATGCACCCGCGGATTTAACTATATTTGACGACCACTTTAAGAACTCGTGGCTTTACGAGGAATTGTATAAATCGCGCAACTTTTCTGGCTGGATGCACAAGTTTCCGATGCTTATTGGCTCTGCCTTTGTTTGGATCGAGCAAAATCTTTTTGCCGGTAAACTACCATTTACCCTGAGGGATACCCTTCCAGACCATAAAGCACTTAAACCTTCGTCTGAGTGTAAAAAACTAAATTATGCAAAGCCTGATAATGTACTCAGCTTCGACAAGGCGTCTTCGGTTTTCATGTCCAACACTAATCATGAGGAAGATCAGCCATGTCATCTTAGGTTGAAAGATCAAGCGCTACCGATAACCTATACATTAGCAGCGTTTGATGAACCTGCCCAGCGCTATTGTCCCGCTGGCGTTTATGAAGTGGTTGAAAATGAAGATGGTAGTAATCGATTCCAAATTAATGCGCAAAATTGCGTCCACTGCAAGACCTGCGACATCAAAGAACCAAGTCAAAATATTAATTGGGTGGTACCTGAGGGCGGCGGCGGACCAAACTACCCTAATATGTGATATTTTCTAGTTGCAGATAATAGTAATCTTGTATGGACTCTGTTTCAAGTCTACTCGAGTGAGCCTAGCCAGAAGTGGTCGCCCATACTTTCAACGAACATACCGCGTCGCCCGTTTATTGTCTGCAAAGAAGACCATTCGACCAACTGATAGAATGCACTGCGGCTTAACAGGCCGGCCATAGTATCACGGATGTTAATGAGTGGTACCGGCTGATCATTTCCATCTACGCTCTCAACCCAAAGTGGGTGGTTTACGCCAACGACAACGGTATCATTGGTTGTGGTCACAGCGGTAACGGCCTGATGGCCCTCTTTTACGCTTTTTACAACCTCGCTGATAAAAAAAGGGGCTACATCCACAGTAATTTGCCACTTTTCTACCGGAGTGACTAAAAAGTAGTTTTGATCTTCTTGCTTCAGAATTGTTGAAAATAATTTTACCAACGCCGGTCTTTTTATTTCACGACCCTCATGAATCCAGCGGCCTTCACGATCGATGATGAGATCCATAATACCCGTTAAATCGGGGTTCCATAAATGTACGGGAGGCAAACCGGTCTTCGAACTTTTTTCTGCCGATAGTGTATCCTCAAATAGCGCTTCTAAAGCGGCAATATCCATGACTATGAAGTTTTTGGTGTATGGTCACCCGCTTGGTGATACTGACCGCGATTGCCCATAGTAACCCCAATACTGGTGATGAAACCCATTAGAGAGGCGGTATCCTGTATATCTCCCCAAGATTTATTAAAGCATAGATCAACAGCTCCCTGAGCAAGCGCCCAACACGAAAGATAGTGGTAATGCGGAGGGACATCCTCGAGAATTCCTTCACTGATTAATTTAGTAATCATAGTGCCAAGGGCGTCTTCATGAGATCTACGAATTTGCGAGAACTCTTCCAGTTGAGACCGGACATCCTCTGCATCAATCAACCGATCCTCGAGCTTTTGCACAAGTCTATCTAGATGAGGCCTGGCTAATCGTGACTCAAAATAAGCTTTACTAACCGCACCAGGGTCACCTTCTTGAGCCTTTTCAATACCATCGGCAAGCCGACGAGCAATCCCGCGTTCATAATCCAACATTATTCTAACTAAGATTTCATTTTTTGTTAGAAAATGCTTATAAACAGTACCTTTACCAATACCGGCTTTTGATGCTATTTTCGATACAGTCACCCGATCGATGTTCTCACTAATAAGTAACTCCATTGCTGCATCAACAATCTTTTGTTCCCTGGCCAGAAAAACTTTCTTTTTCTGCCTAATTCGATCAGCGCTTGAAGCCTTTTCGAGTACCAAATTTATTTCCTCCCTTTGACGATCAGTTTAACAAACACCTTAGTAATTTGATAAACAGTACCTTTAACCATTCTACGATGGCTGGCTTGCAAAGGTAACATTTTTCTAATGATTAATTAAATACTACACCTTATCGCTCGGATCTATATAATCAGTGATTAATAGATTCAATACTGAACTTATAAGTCGGAACATCTAAATTATCAAAGTACTCACTTTGGGCTTCTTTACAACTCAACATCATCACCTCTTGAACCACTGTGCGGGTTAAGTGTGGCGCAAAGGCTTCGATAAAATCATACATATAACTGCGAAGATAAGTACCGCGGCGAACACCAATACTAGTAACGCTAGATTCAAACAAGTGGGATGCTTCAATAGCAACTAAATCTGAATCCTCGGTGGGTTCAAATGCCATATGAGCAACGATTCCGACCCCAAGACCAAGCCTAACATAGGTTTTAATTACCTCTGCATCTGTCGCTGTAAAAACAACTTGAGGGTTCAAACTTTTTTCACTAAATGCCTTTTTTCGTTTCGATCGACCAGAAAAACCAAATGGATAGGTCACAATAGGATGCTCTACAAGGTCATGTAAGCTGATCTTTTCAATCAAAGCCAATGGATGTTCCTTGGGGACCAAAATACAACGATTCCAGTGATAACAAGGCATCATCGCAAGATCACCAAATAATTCAAGATCTTCATAAGCAATAGCAAAATCAACCGCCCCGCCAGCAGCTTCCTCTGAGATATGAGACGGTGAGCCCTGTACCATATTCATAGATACTGCGGGATATTTTGCAATAAAGTCTTTTATCACATTAGGCAAAATATAACGAGCCTGAGTATGTGTTGTAGCAATTGATAAAGACCCTAAATGCGGATCGTTATGATCTCTAGAAAGCTGTTTTATTGAAGAAACTTTGATCATAACTTCCTTAGCGATCTCAATGATTTCTTCACCGGCAGGTGTAATTCGTGTTAAATGTTTGCCGCTGCGCGAAAAAATCTCTAACCCTAATTCATCTTCAAGCAAACGAATTTGTTTACTAATACCAGGCTGCGAGGTGTATAAACTAAGAGCAGTCGCAGACACATTTAGATCATGCTTGGCTACTTCGCAAATATAACGTAACTGCTGCAATTTCATTGTAACTACCGCCTTGAATTAACTTCACATTTAAATCTATGATATACCATTAAAAAAGCGCTGTATGCTGCACATAGTATAGTGAAAATAAAAACCCTTACTATGTTAAAGATCAAATAAAAGACTTTTTTATTTTTGTTAACCTAACCCAGTAATAAACCGACCTAGAAAAAGTACGAAAAGCAGAGCATAAAAACTATAATACCACCCAGAGTGCCTATTTGTTACTCGTTGTTGCTCAGCTCGATGTAGACTATCACTTCTTAATTTTCTGTAGTCGATCTCAACATCCAAAAAATATTTATCTTCTCCTACAGGCTGATCAGCCATGCGCTGCAATATTTGTTGATCAGACATTTGCTTAAATTTCTTAGAACGGATTAACTCAGGCATAAATACATCAGACTTTAGTGACAATTATTACTCATTAGCAACGCCATGAGGTACATGACCTGTAGCCACAAAGTGGCTCGCCGAGGAACAATGTGCTTGCTGATCATCAAAAAACACATCAGCGCCAAAAGAGCTTAAAAAATCACCTTTACTCAAGCCACCCAAAAACAGACTTTCATCAATACGTACGTTCCAATCTCTTAGTGTACGAACAACTCTCTCGTGTGAAGGCGCTGCTCTAGCGGTTACCAATGCAGTTCGAATGGGACATGTATCTTGATCAAACTCCGACTGTAAAGACTGCAATGCTTGCAAAAAACTTTTGAAAGGACCACCATCAAGAGGAGTCCGTGCCGATGCTTTTTCATTATCAGTAAAGGCTTTCAAGCCTCTCTCTTTAAAAATACGCTCAGAGGCATCAGAAAAGAGAACCGCATCACCATCAAACGCAAACCGCAGTTCTTCGTTATCTGAGGGCCCTGCACTGGAGGGCAGGAGAGTTGCAGCCGCAACACCATTACTCAGAGCGTTACGTACATCATATGCATTTGTGGATAAAAACAGATCACAACCAAAGGCTGACACATACCTATAGGGAGATTCACCACCGGAAAAGGCTGCTCTTGATATGGCAAGATTATGATCTGCTATTGAGTTGAAGACTCGTAGACCTGAATCTGCTGAGTTACGCGATAACAATATAATCTCTACCCTGGGGTCACCCTCAAGTTTGTCATTAATTCGCAATAATTTCTTCGTTAGCGGAAAGGCTTCGCCTGGTGCTAAGACGTCGTCTTCGTGTTCACGTTGATATTGTGCATACGCAGCTAATCCTTGCTGCTCATAAATACTATGGCTCTCGGTCATATCAAACAGCGCTGTAGAAGAAATAGCAATCACTAGCTTGGGTTTAATAGTCATAGTATAGCCCTAATTAGCAGATTTATGATCAAGTGTTCTCTCTTCTTCAAAATAGTCTTTAGTCAACTTAAATACAATCGGAGACAACAGTATTAATGCTATAAGATTAGGAATTGCCATCAAACCGTTTAAAGCATCAGACATTTTCCAGACTACCCCAAGACTCATCTGAGTACCCATGTATATTCCGATTACCCAAAGTATTCGAAACGGAGTAACGATTTTGGGTCCGAGTAAAAACTCAGCGCATCGTTCTCCATAATAACTCCATCCTAGCATCGTGGTGAAAGCAAATAAAACCAAGCACAGGGTGAGAATCGTGTCGCCGTAAGGTAATTCGGCACTGAATGCTGACAACGTCATCGCAGCGCCCTGAGGGATACCGTCCCACACTCCAGTGACGATAAGCACCAAACCGGTCATCGTGCATATTATCAGGGTGTCAATAAACGTACCGAGCATCGCAATAGTACCCTGCCGAACGGGGCTATTAGTTTCTGCAGCCGCATGGGCTATCGGCGCAGAACCAAGGCCTGCTTCATTGGAGAAAATACCCCTAGCAACACCGGCCCGAAGAGCCAACATTACCGCTGCACCGGCAAATCCTCCAGAGGCTGCGGCACCATTGAACGCACTATCGACAATAAGAACGATTGCCGCGGGTATCTCAGCCACATTAAGAATCAAAATCGTAAACGTTGAGGTAAAGTAAATAATGGTCATTAGTGGCACCAGTTTACCAGCTACCTCAGCTATCCGCTTAATACCTCCAAGTAGGACAGCCGCAACAAGCACAGACATAACAATGCCACTTACCTGAGTAGATACATTATAAGTTTCTAGCATTACCTGTGACACCGCATTGGATTGCACTGTATTAGCTAAACCAAACCCGGCTAAAGAACCAAATAACGCAAAAATGACACCTAACCATTTCCATTTTTCACCAAGACCATTTTTAATATAGTACATGGGGCCACCTATCTTCTTGCCCTGGGAATTAGTTTCTCTAAAATTCACTGCCAGAACTGCCTCAGCAAACTTAGTCGCCAGGCCAAGCAAGGCTGTGCACCACATCCAAAATAGAGCGCCTGGTCCACCCAGAGCTATAGCCGTAGCAACACCAGCTATATTACCTGTACCCACTGTCGAAGAAAGTGCTGTCATCAATGCATTAAAGGGGCTGATTTCACCTTCACCACTACCTTTGCGACCTTTGAACAGTTGCTTGAACGCATAGGGTATGTGGCTAATAGTCATACCCTTTAAACCAACACTTAGATAAATACCTGTGCCCAGTAATAATATCAACATGACAGGCCCCCAAACAAAACTATTTACTTGATCCACAAGTTGCTCAAACATAGATACCCCTAATGTTAAAATATTATTTGATCATGCTCGGCCAACAAACCGAATATGCCACCAGTGTGTATAAACACTATATCTGAATGATTGTCATAACGACCCGCCTTGATCTCTTCCAGCATGCCATAAAAAGCTTTTCCTGAATACACAGGGTCAAGTACCACTCCCTCCAAGGACGCTACCAACTTTATAGTGTCGTATATCTCTTTGCAGGCCTTACCATAACCAGCGCCAATATAATTATCATTAGTGCTGATTATCAGTTGATTTAGATCGATGGAAATCTGAAAGTCTTTCTTCCAATTGTTAAGATCTGAAAGGACTTTTGATTCAAAATAGCTAGCGCTATCACAGACGGCATAGCTATGAATAGCGCAGTCTAATTGGTAAAGATGTTTACCAGCAATCAGGCCGGCTTGAGTGCCTCCTGAACCCGTGGCATGGACAATTGTGCTCGGTATAATTCCGGCATTATTAAAATCAATAATCAATTCTGAAACTGCCGAAATATAACCCCAAACACCACAACTATTACTGCCGCCGATAGGAATTACATGGGGCTTGCGACCCTGCTCGATATAATACTTGGACCAAGTATCAAAGAGAGCATCAAGCTGTTTGAACTCTAAAGGAGAATAATGATCTATTTCGGCGCCAGTAATGTGATCTAAGAATAGATTCCCAACCGGTCTCACAATACCGTCTTCCCTGAGGAGAAGGTGCACTTTAAGACCCAAGTGGGCCCCTAAAACTGCCACAGCACGACAGTGATTTGATTGCGTACCGCCGGCAGTAATCAGCGTATCACCGCCATCAGCAATAATTTTGGAAAGAATAAACTCTAGTTTACGGACCTTATTACCGGTTGCTGAGCAACCTGTGAGATCATCTCGTTTAATCCAAATTTTAGGACCACCGATATATGCCGACAGACGAGATAAATATTGTAATGGCGTCGGCGTGGTGGCAAGAGCTAATTTTGGCGGGTATTTAATCATCAACCAAGATCACCTTAGATGCCCGGCAATTGTGCACTAAAACCCACAGGCAACCAAAGAGCCTCAAATAGCTTTAATGGTGCCCTTAGGAAGCACAGCATGCACTGCTACTTTCTGGAATTTAAGCGTCAGATTGTTATTCACCTCCAAAACAACATAATCACCCTCCAGCTTAGTAATCTTACCGAGCATGCCACTGGTCATAACGACTTCATCACCCTTGCCTAAGGCTCCTACTAGGTCTGAATGGTCCTTTTGGCGTTTTCGCTGCGGCCGAATAATCAAAAAATACATAAACGCAAATAAACCCACAAACATCAAAATTGTTACCATGGGATCAGCCTGATTGGGACCTGCGGACTGTGCATAAGCATTAGGGATAAAGAACATTGTTGTTTTCCTTGATGAAATTAATTGTTTATTTAATTAGTGTATAGCTTCTACTCAGCTGCGCTGCAACTACTTGTCATGCAAGGTTATCACTAACCCATTGAAGTACATCTTCATGATGAGATTTTGTTTTAACCTTATCCATCACATGCACAATAGTGCCCTGTTTGTTGATAACAAATGTTGACCGAAGTACACCCATGAACTCCCTACCCATGAACTTTTTTAAGTCCCACGCACCAAAACTATCGATAACGCTGTGATCCTCATCCGAAAGCAGCATAAAGTTCAATTCTTGTTTATCTTCAAATTTGACAAGCTTGGCAATAGAATCCGGGCTCACTCCGAGCACAACTGTATCTAAGGCACTGAACTGACTGTTGGTATCACGAATACCACAGGCCTGCACTGTGCAACCAGGGGTCATCGCTTTTGGGTAAAAGTATATGACAATATTTTTGCTACCTATAAAATCATCAAGATTAACCATATCGCCACGCTGGTTTCTCAACGAGAACTTAGGAGATACATCACCCACTTCTAAAAAAGCCACAAAAACACCCTTTTTAATCTAGTTGCTGAAGATAAAAAACCACTTATTAAGCGCCATAATACATCCCTTATAACGCATAGCAAAGGCAGTCACATAAAACCGATTTATGGCAAAAGATGTTGAACTGCATCTCGTTCTTCAGTTAACTCTTGCTCGGTTGCCAACATTTTTTCTCTAGAAAATGAGTTGATAACTATATCTTGAACGATGGACCAATCACCCTCTTTACAGATACAAGGAAATGAATATATTAAACCCTCGGCAACACCATAGCTCCCATCACTGTAGACTCCCATACTAACCCAGTCATTTTCTGGAGTTCCCAACGCCCAGCTGCGCATGTGTGCAATTGCTGCATTTGCCGCAGAGGCTGCACTTGATGCACCGCGAGCACTAATAATTGCAGCACCGCGCTGTTGAACCGTAGGAATAAAATCATCTTCATACCAAGTTTGATCGATACTACCGATAGCCGACTTTCCAGCAACTTTAGTCTCATGGATATCTGGATACTGAGTCGCTGAATGATTACCCCAAATGGTCATATGAGTAACGTCATTTATGGTAACACCAGTTTTTTCTGCGATCTGGCTCATAGCGCGGTTATGATCAAGCCGAGTCATTGCTGTGAACTGTCGGGGATTGATATTTGGTGCATTACGCTGCGCTATTAAAGCATTAGTATTGGCAGGATTACCCACCACCAACACCTTTATGCTGCTAGAGGCATTGTCATTTAGTGCCTTACCTTGCGCAGAAAAAATAGCAGCATTGGCTTCAAGTAAATCTTTACGTTCCATTCCCGGACCCCGTGGCCGAGCACCGACCAGTAACGCATAATCTGCATCTTTAAACGCTACATTGGCATCATCTGTACAGACCATGCCGGCGAGTAATGGAAATGCACAATCTTCAAGCTCCATAGCCACACCTTGCAAAGCTTGCAACGCCGGCGTAATTTCAAGCATCTGCAAAATAACAGGCTGATCAGGTCCGAGCATTTCACCAGAGGCAATGCGGAACAAAAGGGAATAACTAATCTGGCCAGCGGCACCAGTAACAGTAACACGAACGGGTGAAGTCACAATCTATCTCCGAATATTGTTGTTAGGGATTTTTCGTTGGGGTCATTATAAGGCTGAGTAAAAAAATTGCACCACCAGAAGTGCTAATGAGCATCTCTGATAACAAAGTATACTAAACCACTAGCCTATTTACATAGTTTAGAGTAGAGCTGATCCATTTTTGTGTACAACTCCCCACTAAAATCTGCTGCTGCAGTATCAAGCTTGGCAACTATATTAACGAGATGTTCATTATCTTCAACACCATCCCATTGCTTTTGATAAGTACCCTCTTTGTAACCATTGTCTTGACGGAAAAAATTGAGTACATTTTTGCCCACATAGCCAACATGCAGTGTATCAAAGTCCATGCTAATACCTACCATTAGCCTACTAAATCCAGCGATATCAAAATCTTTAGTAGCCAGGGTCTGTTCGGTAAATTTTTCTAGATCAACGGCGAAATCGTCACTTGGTTGTGCTTTAGAAAATGCGTCGCCGATCCGCGCCACAATAGTCTCAGTAGAATCTCCAGACATAAGCATTAAACTCAGACCAAAATGCCAGATATCGACAAGCTCAAGGGCAATCTGATCGACATCTGGGGTCTGTTTTTTCCACCACTTCCAACCATAATGGTCTAAAAGCTCTGCACACTCGACCCAAATAGCCCGATACCATTCAAATTCCTGGTCTCGCCAATTAGCATGGACTTTAGAATTCATTTTATCTTGTAATTCCAGCATGCTAATAATTTGTTGTTTCATGTTGTTTTCCTTAAATTTAAAAATAGTGTCGGACTTATCCTCTTACAAAACCATTATTGATTTTTTCCTTACCAATAAAGGTATTAGGACCATGACCTGTGACGACTAAAGCCTCGTCATCCAAGCAATAAATACGCTCTTTGATTGAGGTAATAATTTGATCAAAATTCCCTCCGGGAAGATCTGTCCGGCCAATGCTTCCCTGAAACAAGGTATCACCAGCGATGAGCGTTTTATATTCCTCGAACCAAAAACTGACAGAGCCAGGAGTATGTCCTGGCGTGTGTATTGCTACACCACCACAACAATTCAAAGCCTGATCATCATGAATAAATTGATCTGGCTCTGGTAACTGAACTGCGGGCACGCCGAACATAGCACATTGTTGTTCTACCATATCCCAGAGAAATTTATCATCCTCATGCAGATAAATAGGTGCGCCGGTAGCCTCTTTAATAATGCCCGAGGCTAATATGTGATCTAAATGCGCATGGGTATGAATAATTCCAACCACAGTTAATTCGAGTTCTTTAATTAGCCTAAGAATATGATCTGCATCCCCACCTGGATCAACTATCAGGGCTTTCGATGATAATCTATCGCCAATAATCGAACAATTACACTGCAAAGGTCCCACCGGGAAGGTTTTAATAATAAATTGTGATGACGACTCCGATTCTTGATTGTCAATGATCATCAAACACCCCATTTATCAGATTTATTTAAGATGACGGTAATTTAAACAGCCGCCGGAAATTTTGTGTAGTTATTTTTGCTAATTCATCTAACCCAATCTTATGAATATCCGCTAAACATTGCGCAACTTCAATTACATACTGAGGTTCATTTTTTATTCCACGGTACGGAACCGGTGCAAGCCAGGGCGAATCTGTTTCGATAAGTAAACGATCCAACGGGACTTTTGCGGCAACATCTCTTAGTTCAGTTGCACTTTTAAACGTTAAAATGCCAGAAAATGAAATATAAAAGCCTAATGCTAAGGCTGACTTTGCCATTTCCCAGGATTCCGTAAAACAATGCATTACCCCAGCGGCCTTTGATGAATATTCAGTCAAAAGGCGGATAGTGTCATCCACTGCATCACGAGTATGAATAATCAGGGGTTTACCGGTACGCTGACTTGCCTTCAGATGAGCAATAAAACTCTCCGTTTGCCAATCGATCGTATCTAAACTGTAAAACTTGTCTAATCCAGTTTCGCCGATAGCGATCACCCCTGGCAAATATGACAAGTCGACTAACTCTTCAACACTAACCAATAAACCTGAGTCTTTGTGTAATGGGTGAACACCGACAGAGGTAAAAATCTCAGGATAATCTGCGGTTAAACTCGGCAGTGATCGGGAAGATTGAAGATCAACTGCTACGCTAAGCATATGCCCGACACCACGTCTCTTAGCATCAGCTATCAAACCTTTCAAACCACCTACTCGAGAGTCTAAATCAATTTGATCGAGATGACAGTGAGAATCAACGAACATAATAGTTATCCTTTACAAACTGCTGTTTTAACCCAATCGAACACTATCGTTGACTGAATACTTGCCGCCAACTCATAAAAAGTTCTTCCCACAGTAACTGTTGATTAACCGTACTTCCAGATAGAACCATCCTATGGGTATGGTTAAGGCGATCAAAAAACAAATAAATATTTTGGTTAGACTGCAAATCTTGATCTTTAACCACTATGGCATGAAGATAAGCGATAAACCATTCTAACGCAGTAACCATATTCAATTTAGACACCTGTTGAGCAGCATAGATACCTGACTGACTCCCCTCCTTGAGACCTTGTAGCAAGTCTTCAAACAATTGCTGGTCTTCTAGCACCCCTGCTTGAAGATACTCTAGGGCCAAAAGTGGCCGTCCTGCAGCTACAGCAAGCGCTTTGTCAACCTGCAGGTCTTGGCCTGATACCTCACTCAACCATTGTCGAGCGTCTGCGCTATTAGGGTGCGGCAGTAAGGTCTGCTGACAACGACTTCGTATAGTGGCTGGCAATAAACTGGGACGATGCGAGACAAGGATTAATAGAGTTTTATCCTGCGGTTCCTCTAAGCTTTTTAGTAACGCATTTGCGGAGCTAATATTCATGGACTCCGCTGGTGCAATAATCGCAATTTTCCAGCCTCCTTGCTGCGATGTCTTAGATAAGGTAGTGCACAAGTTTCTAACTTCGTTAATGATAATGTCTTTACCAGTGTCAGCTGGCTGTAAAATATTTAGGTCTGGATGGAACCCACTTGCAAGCAACTTACATCCTTTACAGGCCCCACAAGCAAAGCTATTGAGCTCATCCAAACACAGTAATCGATGTGCTAGACCAGTGGCAAGACGCATTTTACCGATACCACTAGGCCCTCCGATTAAGAGCGCATGAGGCACACGACTAAGATCAATACTCTTATTAAAATCTTCCCAGATCTTAGTATGCCAAGGCAGAGGTAACGATAGAGGGGAAAGACTCAATTAAATTTCCTCTGAGATTTAAGATAAAAATCTTCCAATGCGTTACGAATCGCCGTTTGAACGTCTTGAAGCGCTTTTGAGGCATCTATTACCACATATCGATCCGAATTCTCTGCAGCACGGCATAAATATCCTTCTCGAACTCGATGGAAAAAGGACACTTTTTCTTGTTCAAAACGATCAGGGGTACTGCGTTGACTGGCTCTTTGAAGACCAATTTCCACAGGTATATCAAGTATTAGTGTTAGGTCAGGGCGTAATTCTTTTTGAACTAACTGCTCAAGATGAGCGATAAGCTTTTGGTCCATCCCGCGGCCAAAGCCCTGATAGGCATAGGTCGCATCGGTAAAGCGATCACACACTATCCATTTCCCCATAGTGAGAGCGGGAACAACCACCTTATTCAAATGCTGAGCACGGCCGGCAAACATTAACAATAATTCGGTAGTATCACAGACAGTTTCAGCTCTGGGCGTTAATAATAACGATCTTATTTCTTCCGCCAAAGGCGTGCCACCTGGTTCTCTTGTTGATGAAAATTCTACTCCCTTTTCTGACAACCAATTCTGAATAAACGCGATATTAGTGGTCTTGCCTACCCCTTCGGTACCCTCAATTGTTATAAATTTACCTTGCATTGAATATCCGCTTTTTATCTGAATTACTTAGGCGATGACTGATAGTTTTTATTACGTTGCTGAATTTGATACTTTTGAACTGCCTCATTATGCTCCTCAAGTGTACTTGAAAAGTAATGTCCACCATCACCTCTGGCGACAAAATATAGACTTGGGCCCTGCTCTGGATGAAGTGCTGCATAAATCGCTCTTGCACTTGGCATCGCAATTGGGGTTGGCGGCAAGCCGTCAATGATATAAGTATTATAGGCGGTTGGCCTCCTGAGATCAGCTCGGGTGATGTTACCACGATAACTATCTGCCATACCATAAATCACTGTCGGGTCAGTTTGTAACCGCATTCCCAGTGCTAGGCGTCGAACAAAAACCCCAGCGATAATAGGCATTTCGCTAACCAGTCCAGTCTCTTTTTCAATAATTGACGCCATAATAAGCGCATCGTATGCGGACTCATAGGGTAGATCGACAGCCCTTAACGCCCACTCTTTTGCCAGCGTAGACTGCATCCTACGATAAGCTTGCTTAATTATATCTATCGCGGAGCTCGTTGATGTATAGCTATAGGTATCTGGAAATAACCACCCTTCTGGATTGGCCTCAGTCAACCCTGCACGCCGCAAAAGTTCCTTAGGGCCTAATGCGATATCCTTCTCGAATTGCGCAATCTGACCAAGATGGCTTATCCACATCTGAAAAGACCAACCCTCAGGAAAGGTAATAGCGTGCTGGATCACTTCCCCACGATTAAATTTTCGTAATAGTGTCATAGGGGTATCATTGGTTTCGATCGAATATTCTCCGGCTCTAACCGTAGTTTTTTGAAACAATATGGCATAGATCGAGATTAACTGAGGGTATCTAATGATCCCTTCTGCGCGCAGCTGTCGATTAATCTCGCCAAGCCGGCCACCAGGCGGCACATCCCATAAAACTGATTGATCATTTGACGCTGACAAATCAACAGGACTGTTAAGAACAACCATAGATACTCCATACAACCAACCAGCAGTAACAAACCCTGCTAATGCCGACCATGCTGAAAAGCTCAAAACAAGTCGTTTCATTGGAAACAAGGGAATGCTGTACTGAGCGCGCACTGAAGTGATCTAGTCGTTTTACCTATTTTATAATCCCTCATGATACCTTCGTCTTGACTAATACCAACCACAGGAACAATACCTCTAATTGAGTTACAAATAAATAATTCCTCAGCACTAGCTAAATCACGTTGAGACACTGATGCTTGGCTAACAAATAGGTTCTGCTCAGCAAAGAGTATTTCGATTAGTAATGAGCGCATAACGCCAGCAACACCAACGAACTCAAGGTCTGGGGTGACCCAGCCACTAGTGCTATTATAAAGAAAAATATTAGCTGAGGTAGTCTCAATAAGGCAGCCGTGGTCGTCATACATAAGTCCATCTGAACAGTCTGGTGGATGCTGCTCATTGCGCCCGATTATCTGATCCAGTCTGTTCAAGTGTTTGATTCCCGCCAAAACTTTATTGCGCGGAAGTCTGTGTTGACAACACCACAATTTTATACCGACGTCTCTTTGATCTAATATATTGGTGGGCAAATCATTTTTTATGACCACAATTTGATTCTTACAGTTAATGGGATTTTGATAGCCAATCCCCCCTACACCGGCAGTCACTATAAGTTTTAATACACACTTCTCTGACTGCTGCGCAGCTAACATAGCACAGGCCTTACTAACAACAGCGGTCAATTCTTCTATATCAATCGGTACCTGCAATCGCGTAGACCCAATACTTAGACGCTTAATGTGCCAGTCAAAAAGCGGTATTACACCATCGCTGTATAGCATCGTTTCAAACGTACCCTGGCCAAATGCCAGACCGCGATCGGACGCCAACGAGACAGTTGCATCTAACAACTGATCATTGGCACCGAGGTTTACAAAAATAGGATCTATTGCCATACGTCTATTAAACAAAAGTTTTGGGCAAAAAAAAACCGCCCCAAAAGAGCGGTTTTCTCAATAACTAAAACTAGCTATTTGAATTAATGTAAGAAATCGCATCATTGACGGTGGCAATTTTCTCAGCTTCTTCATCAGGAATCTCAGCATCAAATTCTTCTTCTAACGCCATGATTAACTCAACTGTGTCCAATGAGTCGGCACCAAGATCTTCAACAAAAGATGATGTCACCTTGACATCTTCTTCTTTAACACCAAGCTGCTCTGCTACCATCTTTATTACGCGTTCTTCTATATCACTCATCGTATGTCCACTCCATTTAAGGGATCTGATGCCTTATAGCTGTCCGTACCAAATGGAGGACACACTACAACCACTGTTTGAGGTCGGCATTTTACCTTACCAAAATGAAAATGCTAGTGTCTTAGCAAAAAAAACCGCCTATAGACGTTAAATTTACGTCTTATGACATATACATGCCCCCATTAACATGAATTGTTTCGCCTGTAATATAGCTTCCGGCATCACTTACCAAAAAAGAAACCACAGCAGCAATTTCACTAGGAACGCCTAATCGAGCAAGAGGAATTTGCTCCAGGAGCTTTGTTTTACTGGTCTGTGGAAGTTCTTTAGTCATATCCGTTTCGATAAACCCCGGAGCCACCGCATTAACTGTTATACCTCTGGAGCCCAATTCTTTTGCCAGAGATCTACTAAAACCCTCAACCCCCGCTTTGGTCGCAGAATAATTACTTTGCCCGCCATTACCCATAGATCCAACAACGGAACTTATTGTAATAATCCGTCCCCACCTAGCCTTGGTCATAGCTCGGACACACGCCTTTGTGACTCTAAAAACCGAGGTTAAATTAGTATTTACAACATCTAACCATTCCTGTTCTTTCATCCTCATCAAAAGATTATCTTGTGTGATTCCAGCATTGTTAATTAAAACGGTAGGAGATCCAAACTCATCGCTTACACTGGCTAACAGCACCTCAATGGATGCAGGGTCTGTAACATTTAATAGTTTCCCTGAACCCATTATGCCGGCACCTAAGAATCGCTTAGTTATCTTGTCCGCACCCACTTGAGATGTAGCTGTCCCAATAACGGTAAACCCAGCCAATCCAAGAGCATCGGCAATCGCAGCGCCAATGCCTCGGCTTGCCCCGGTAACTAGCGCTACCTTTGATACATCATCCATATTATTCACCTCTGTTAAATTCTAACGCTACCATTGTCGAATCCATGCTAGAGGGCATATCTAATCCATAGCATTTGATTTCTTTATCTATCCGTTTAACCAAACCAGACAAAACCTTACCTGGACCACATTCTACCAAAGTATGAGCACCTTGAGCCTTCAACGCCAATACACAATCAACCCATAATACTGGCTTATAAATCTGCTCTAGCATCAACGATTTAATCAACTTAGCATCAGATTCAGTCGCTCCATGCACATTATGCACCACTGGGATTTTCGGGGACTCAAATGTGGTAAGGCTGACCATAGCGGCAAGTTCATCGGCAACAGATTGCATTAATGATGTATGGAAAGGAGCACTTACAGGTAACGCCAGTGCGCGTTTAGCACCAGCAGCCTTGCACTCATTTATCGCTATATTTACAGCACTAGCATGACCCGCAATGACCACCTGGCCTGGCGCGTTATAGTTTACTGCATCAACCACACCGTCACCACATGCAACCAAGCATGCTGCTCTGACGGCGCTATCGTCGAGACCAATAATCGCCGCCATCGCGCCCTCACCTGAGGGTACTGCCCTTTGCATAGCTGCACCCCTAGCTCTTACTATGGCTACAGCAGCAGAGAATTCCACCACATTGGCGCACACTAACGCAGACCATTCACCCAAACTATGACCTGATAGCTGCGTAGGAATCGGTCCATTCAACGACTGCCATACCCGCCATATAGCAATGCTTGCGGTTAAAAGAAGTGGTTGCGTCTTTTCTGTTAGATTCAGTTCTTCTTGAGTGCCATGCTGACTCAATGCCCATAGATCATAGCTCAATACATCAGAGGCTTCGGCAAACGTATCCTGAATGACAGGATATTGTGCAGCTAATTCACTTAGCATACCCACTTTTTGAGACCCCTGCCCTGGGAAAACAAAGGCTAAATTATTATTCATAAATTATACCGACTCCTTTTGGTTAGTTCTAAATTTATCTGTTAGTAAAGGCGCTAAAGCTTTGGGGAGGTTATGTTTAGCGGCCTCTATTGCGACTTCTAGTGCGTTTTCAAACGCTTTCTTTGAAGCGCTACCATGACTTTTAATGACAATACCATGCAAACCCAGTAAATACGCCCCGTTGTAAAGGGCGGGATCTAATCTATGCTTTAGACCTTCAAAAGAGCGGCTCATGATCCCCAAAGTAATACGTGCTAACCAGCTACTTCGAAGTAAGTCCTCTAGAATCGTGGCGATCATCATGGCAAAACCTTCGATGGCTTTAAGCGCTATATTGCCAGCAAAGCCATCACATACCACAACATTTGCCAAGCCTTTAAAAATGCCGTCACCTTCCACGAATCCACAGTAATTAAGCTGAGGATCAGCGCTAAGAAGATTAGCAGTTCGCTGAAGTTGATTGCTACCTTTACCTTCCTCAACTCCAACATTAAGCAGCCTAACACTTGGCTCTTTTATATCATCCAGCAAATGAGCCGTTAGGCTACCAAGAATAGCAAACTGGTGCAGTTGCTCTGGAGAACATTCGACATTGGCACCGAGATCCAGTACATAAGACCTGCCGCTAATAGTGGGAAATGTGGTGCAAATTGCCGGTCTTGAAACACCCGGTAGGGTTCTTAGATTTATAAGACCAAGACCCATTAGAGCTCCAGTATTGCCGGCGCTAATACAGGCATCAGCATACTTCTTGGCGACAGCTTCTACTGCCAAACTCATAGATGATGGTGTTCTAGCACGAATCACATCAGAAGGCTTGTCGGTATCAAGCACTTCACCTTCACAATGAACAAGTTCAATACGTGAAAGCAAAGCTTGATCATGACACAAAGACAGATACAGAGCGACCTCTTGCAGGTCGCCGTACAAAATGGCCTCAACACTTTTATGCTTACTTAAACAATTTAAAAGTGCTGGTACAATAACGCTAGGGCCTGATTCACCGCCCATGACGTCTACTGCGATACGCGTTACACTAACCAAAAGGTTTACTAGTCAGTACTAGCCTCAACAACTTTCTGACCCCGATAAAACCCATCTGCCGTAACATGATGGCGTAAGTGTCTCTCACCGGTAACAGAATCGGTTGATACAGTGGCAACAGTAAGCGCATCATGTGAACGACGCATGCCTCTTTTTGAACGGGTTTTACGACTTTTTTGAACAGCCATGAACTACTCCTAGTAAAAGTTTTACAGCTCTATTTTCTTTTCAGCTGGGCTAATATACTAAATGGACTGTCAGAGACAGGACCATCGTTTTCTGAACCGGCATCCTCGATAAACGCATCACCAGTGCACGCTCCCTCGGCATGATAATTAACCAAAGGCAGCTCTAATAAAATTTCATCTTCAAGCAACTCACTAAGATTTGCCATTTTATCTACTACAAGCCAGGGCTCATAATTCTTCGCAACCCTATTTTCATGCTCCTCAGACCAAATCACCTGAACCGCAAACTCGGCGTGAACATCCACCGAAACAATATCAAGGCAACGTTGGCAAATGACATGCACAGTAACATCAACGCAACCATGGGCAATTTTTGCCCTAGATTCATCCAATTCAAACTGCACAGCAGCTCTCAGGGAACCACTAATCGCCTCAACTGCCGAAGTCAATCTTGGTAAGCTTTCAGAGGCAACATCACCTTCTAAAAGGTAACCTTGAAGAGCAAGTTTACGCGGGTCAATGTACGTCGGCAATGCCATAAAATAAGGTCGATCTTGTCTAGGCGCGCATAATAGGCACTAGTGGCGGCTCTGTCAAAGAAATTTGACTAAATTCAAGTCTTTATAGTGGCAAAAAACAAATTAAATAGACGTTACCCTTTATCTCTGGCAACCAGTATACTGACTTTGGCAGTCAAATCGGGAATCCCCAGGTCTATGAAACAAATTGTGCTAGCGTCGTCCTCATCTTATAAAAAACAGCTCCTGCAGCGTCTTGGCATACCCTTCGTGGTGGATGCTGCAAATGTAGATGAAACAATTAATACTGTTATGACACCTGAACAGACTGCGCGATTCCTGTCGCTTAAAAAAGCCAGCCATATCGCACCAAAATACTCCAATTCGGTGATTATTGGAACCGATCAAGTTGCCGACCTACACGGTTCGCCGATCAACAAACCTCATACGCATGAACAGGCGGTAGCCCAGTTGCGAGCACAATCAGGTAAGAGCGTATATTTTCATACAGCAGTTACTCTGCTTAGCAAAAATCTCACTGGAGAGGTAACTGAATACACTGGTGTTACTAGTACAGAGGTACATTTCAGAGATTTATCTTTAGCGCAAATCAATGCATACCTAAACCACGAAAAGCCCTATGATTGCGCTGGAAGTTTTAAAGCGGAAGGATTAGGAATTAGACTCTTCCACCGAATTGATAGTGTCGATCCTACCGCTCTGATCGGGCTGCCACTGATTGATTTATGTTCTCAACTCCTTAATATCGGTATCGAAATCCCTTACAACTAAGGCGTAACATTCATCACACTACTCCACAGCTTTTATACATAGTTTTTAATCAGTGAAAAACTATCAATGCAAGCAACGGGATCACAAGATATCAAACGCTTTACTGAATGGGCTCCATAGGTCAAGCCTATCGATCTCATTCCGGCTCGACGAGCCATCTCAAGGTCAAATTCAGTATCTCCGATCATCAATGCATCAGTGGGGTCTACTGATAACTCAGCAAGCAATTGATGCAACATCAGAGGGTCAGGCTTGGATAATGTCTCATCAGCGCATCGTGTTGCGTGGAAAAAAGTGTCTAAACCGAGTCTTTCCAATACTCTATTTAAGCCCGCTCGACTTTTCCCCGTAGCTACAGCAAGCAAGTATCCTTCAGCTCTTAACGTTTGTAACGTATCCAGCACGCCGTCAAATAAATCACATGGGTCATTGTCGTGTTGTCTGAAACGAGCTGAATAACTTACTGTAAATGCTGTACGCTGTTGATTATCAAGAGTCGGAAAAAGATATCGAGTTGCTTCAGGTAAACCCAGGCCTATAATATGAGAAGCATCCTTACGCGATGGAATAGTTAAGTTGTTATCAGCAGCGGCCAATTGAATACAGTGCGCTATCCGCGCCACCGAATCACAAAGAGTTCCGTCCCAATCGAAAATAATGAGCTGTGGTTTATTAAACATAATAGCCATCCTGTTTTATAATTGAGGTTGTTTCAGCACATCCATTAAATCTTGAGGAACTGGAGCGTCAACATCAACCCAATCCCCGGACAACGGATGTTTAAAGCGCAAACTTTTTGCATGCAAAAACAAACGCTTACAACCCAAATTGCGCATAATTTGATTAAACGACTTATCACCATACTTTTCATCGCCAGCGATAGGCGTGCCTGAGAATTGACAATGTACTCGAATCTGGTGAGTTCTTCCCGTTTCTAACGTAACATCCAGCAATGTCGCAGAGCGGTAACGAGCGGCTACTGTAAAATGCGTCACAGAAGCTTTGCCTTCAACATCAACACGGACAAATCTTTCGCCAGAAGATAGTTGATTTTTCTTTAATGGCGCATTAATTGTGGTTTTTCCTTTCGGCCAAGCGCCTTGGACTAGAGTTTGATAACGTTTAGTAATTTGATTTTTTTGGAGAGCATTTTGTAATTCAAGCAACACACTGCGCTTTTTTGCAAACATCAGACAGCCCGAGGTTTCTCGATCCAAACGATGTACCAATTCTAAAAACCGCTGCTCAGGACGTTCAACCCTAAAGGCTTCTATAGCTCCCAAAGATACGCCACTACCACCATGGACTGCAAGACCACTAGGCTTGTTAAAAATAAGTAGCCCTTCATCTTCAAACAAAATATTCTCATTTAAATAACGCTTAAGATGTGCGCTCACTGAGCTAGGCGACCCTTTGTTCGCCACCCTAATCGGAGCTATTCTTAGCACGTCCCCAATTTTAACCCTAGTATCAGGCTTAACACGGCCCTTGTTAATTCGAACCTCACCTTTCCGAAGCAAATTATAGATTCTCGACTTGGGAACCCCCTTCAGATGACGTATGAGAAAATTATCTAAACGTTGCCCCGCATGCTCTTCAGTTATCTCAACAAAAGACACCTTATCAAACTTGGATTCTTCCACAACAATGGGTCTCACCTAATATTTTAGCCGGCATTGTAACTATCTGAAAGACATAAACATATCTAATTAATCGCTTTATTTGTAGGTGCAGCGATTTGTTGGTATATTGTAACACATCCAAGTAATGCTCCACGTTGGCATTGCAAAGTTTGAAGGATGATATAAGAACAAATACATGGCGATTTGCTAGAAAAAAATAGCAAGTCGCTACTATTAGCTGAGCGAACTCAGCCAGTAAGAGTCTGGAAAAGACGACGGTTTTAAGTTAAACACTTCCGCTGCAGTCGTTACATATAGCCTACGATTAAAGCGTTGATATACAGTGTTTCGCGTAATAAGTTTAAAAGATTAGATGAGTCACCTTTAGTGTCAAACTGCAAAAATGGCAATTAGAAGTCATGTTTTAGAGGCCTTCCTAGGCTAAAAGACCAAAGTTTGTACAACTTGAGAATCATCTAGATTATGGTAATTGTGATTTAAACCAGTAACCACATCTAAGTGTAACTTGCGAGTTGCCCCGAGGCGGTGCTGATATAGTCATCAAAGTTAGCGATCAAATAATGATTGTTGTTTCTCTGCTGACAGCTTTTGCCCTATCCTTTTTCGCCCTCAACACTCTTCCTTTTTCACACTGGTGCTCGCTCAAATCAACGAGTAAAGGTGAAATATGAAACGTATGCTAATTAATGCATCGCACACAGAAGAAGTGCGTGTTGCCATGGTCGATGGCCAAAGGCTATATGATTTAGACATTGAGAATAGGACTAGAGAACAAAAAAAATCGAACATTTACAAAGGTAAAATCACCCGAGTGGAGCCCAGTTTAGAAGCGGCTTTTGTAGATTATGGTGCTGAACGACATGGTTTTTTGCCGTTAAAAGAAATTTCAAGAGAGTATTTCAAGAAAGGCGCCTCTGAGGGCGGCAAGGTTAGAATCCAGGATGCGCTCAAGGAAGGTCAAGAAGTTGTTATTCAGGTAGAAAAGGAAGAGCGCGGTAACAAAGGTGCTGCGCTCACAACGTTTATTAGTTTAGCTGGGCGTTACCTAGTTCTTATGCCCAACAATCCGCGGGCTGGTGGAATCTCCAGAAGAATTGAGGGTGATGAGCGCGCAGATCTTAGAGAGGCTATGCGTGGACTTGAAATCCCGGATGGAATGGGTGCTATTGTTCGTACAGCCGGAATTGGACGAGCAACCGAAGAGCTTCAGTGGGATTTCAATTATCTGTTACAGCTATGGAATACCATTACCGAAGAATCTAGCAAAGCAAAAGCACCGCACTTTCTGTTTCAAGAAAGTAATGTCATCGTAAGAGCGATTCGAGACTATCTGCGGCATGATGTGGGCGAAGTTATTGTTGATGGTGAAGAGGCTTACGCACTTGCAGCGGCCTTCATAAGTACGGTCATGCCAGATTTCACCAGCAAGGTTAAGTTTTATCAAGACGAAATACCGCTCTTTAATCGGTATCAAGTTGAAAACCAAATCGAGACAGCGTTTTGTCGCGAAGTAAGCCTACCCTCAGGAGGATCAATCGTCATTGATGTTACCGAGGCAATGGTATCAGTTGATATCAACTCTGCTCGCGCCACAAAGGGTGGCGACATCGAAGAAACTGCCTTTAATACCAATAAAGAAGCGGCCGATGAAATTGCTCGCCAGCTACGTCTGCGCGATGTAGGTGGGCTAATTGTTATTGACTTTATTGATATGTTGAACACTCGTCATCAAAAAGAAGTAGAAAACAAAATGCGCGATGCACTTCAAGTTGATCGTGCTCGGGTACAGGTAGGCCGAATCTCCCGGTTTGGGTTACTTGAAATGTCTCGACAACGACTGCGTCCTTCCCTAGAGGAAACCATGTCACGTACCTGTCCTCGCTGTAAAGGCCAGGGAACTATTAGAGGTACCCGCTCACTAGCGCTGTCAATTTTAAGACTGGTTGAAGAAGAAGCACAGAAAGAATTTAGTCGCGAAATACGTGCAATTGTTCCAGTACCAGTGGCCACCTTTCTACTCAATGAGAAACGCAAAGAAATCTCTGAGATCGAAGTTCGAAACAAGATTCAGGTAACAGTGTTGCCAAATACCGAAATGGAAACGCCGCACTTTGAAGTCGTACGAATTCGTAATCAAGATGAAGAGAATTCAGATTTTAGCTACAGGCTAGCCAATGAATTAAGTAAAGCTGAAGAGGAAGTTATCAGTGATCCTTCTGCGCCCCAGTCGCTGCCTCAGCCAGCAGTAAAAACCGTAATTCCATCCACGCCAGCACCTGTTGTAGCTCAACCTATTGTGGAAAAGAAAACACGTCCTAGTCTGATTAAACGAATTTTAACCGCCATATTCGGTCCTTCCGCAGTCGTTAAAGAAGAAAAGCCAAAACCCAAGCCGACACAAAATAGAAACAATCGTAACCGTAACCGTAACAACCAAAACAGAACACGGGATGGCCAAAACAACCGAGGACGGCAAAATAATCGAAAAACTGATGAAAACAAGCCAGAAACCCGTAAAACAACTGGCTCATCTGCTACAGATCAAAACAGTACGGCAAAAAGTAGCTCGAATAGTAATAATCGACGCAACAAGAGCAATCGACCTAAAGATCAAGTCACTAGCGGTGAGGGATCATCAGAAGTAACCAAGCTCAATCCAGCTAGTAACGCTGTGCCAGACCAGATTAAGCGTCGTCCTGACGAAAAACGACGAGGTCCACGTCGTCGTCGCCAAAAACAGGACGTGTCTCAAGAGCTGATAGATCAGACATCTAAGCTAACCGCGGCCGGAATTGATGACAAAGTGATACCGGAACAGAGGGCAAAAATAACAGAAGAGAATATGGTAGATACAACTGCTACTCCAAGTAGTAAGCCCGTATCTGATGCAAAGGTAGAGCTCAGCTCCAACGTTGTGAAAGCTACTGAAAAGCAAACTCAAAAAACTACTGATGCTGTGGCGGATACTCCAGTTACCGCTACCGCTGAATTACCGAAACCGGTTAAAGCCAGACCAAAGCGAAAGACTTCACCGCGGACAAAATCTACCGACAAAACGAGTGCCGAATTACAAGATAGTTCAACACCTGTAGTACCTGAGGAGAAAAGTAAGCCAGTTAAAAGATCAGCTACAAAGAAAGCAGCACCGAAGGCAAAGCCTGCGAAGAAGGAAGCAATAAAAGAAACAATAAAAGCGGAGACTGCTGATGAAACAGACAAAAAAGATACAAAGCAATCATCCAAAGCACCTACTAGAGCAAGTAATGATCCGCGCAAAAAGCCTAAACCAGTTTCCGCTGTTAAGGTCAGTACTGAAGTTGTTACTCAGCAGTTAGAAAATCAAGTGCCGGTTAAAGCAGAAGCAGCTTCGCCAAAAAGCAAGCCAGTGAAAAAAGCTGCGCCAAGGGCCTCTAATGATCCACGCAAAAAACGACCGGCAACTAAGAGTACTTCGGCAGAAAAAATTACGAAAGTACCTACTGACGCTGAAAAAGTGGGCCAAATTGGTGAATCTGAGAAGGAAAATTCACCAAAAGCCTAATTGGTACTTGTTAGAACTAAAAGGCGCTGTATAATCGCGCCTTAATCCGGTGGGATGGCAGAGCGGTTGAATGCACCAGTCTTGAAAACTGGCATAGGTTAATAGCCTATCTAGGGTTCGAATCCCTATCCCACCGCCATATAGTCGTTAAAACCCCTGCAAATGCAGGGGTTTTTCGTTTCTTGGGTAAAATAATTAGTTAGACTTAGAGTTACAGCTGAATTCAAAAAACACTCTAAGTCATAGCACCTTCCAAAAACAGCGTTCTTCCGATATCTAGATACCAGCCTAAAAAAATTAAATTTTGGTTTGGCTCTCCTACCGTCTCCCAGCAGACTCTTTAGGACTCCCCACCAGTTAGATGGGATCTTGACGAAGATTAATAAATCTACATTACTCGAATTGACTGATAACTACATAAATTAATGTCACCATACTGGCTTGAGTCAAATGTGTTTTGTTTCAGAAAAATTGATCGATGATGTTTGGAATAGGTGTAAAAAACGTTATGAAATACCATATCAAAACTAGCGGAATCTCTGTTTTTACAGTTTCTAACAGCACGCTATCAGTGTGAGTTAAAACGTATATTTAGGTAAATTATGAGATAAAAACCATTATCATCAGACACTTATAGTTTAAATTAAATTTAGTAATAAACTACTGAAGATCGCCTCTCACCTATATCAAACTTACTAACTTAAGCGTAGCTCTGATGTAACTAAATGAGGTGGGTAGTTAAACTTTCGTTGGATATGCCTTACTAAAAAATGGACAGAAATCAACAGTCGTCTATTAGCTTCAGAAGTCTCTAGCATCAGTTTCCAATCATTTATGTTATTACCTACCGACTCAGTTGTATAAGGCTCTTATTTTGATAATTAAAAGACTTAGGCGAAAGCTTAAACACTATACTTTGTCATTTTTGATCTGAGCAGAAAATAGCAAGTTAAATATGGTCTATACTAATGGCACATTGTTAACTAAAAAGGCTAGCCCAATGAAAATTTCCCCTGTTATTTTTGTGTCTCTCTTGGTCACTGGTTGCGGGAGTGGCTCATCCTCTATCTCTGATATAGATAACAGCAGTAATTTAATTGATAACTCTGGTGAAGACAGCATCGATAATGACGCAGAGGGCAACTTCGACAGCAGCCTTTTCAGTCTAGATCTAACCGAGGAGACGCGAGTTGGCTGTACACTAAATGATGGCACAGTAACCACCTGTTACCAAATTACGTTCAACGCCAATGGTGTAGGTAATACCGAGGGAGCTGGCACCGTGGGGCCATTTTGCCCAGATAGAGCTGATGCACCTCGATCTCAATCAGGGTTTGGGTTTTATGATGGCGCTACAAATCCTGGGTTTCAATTGATCCTTGACGCAGCTCAAAACATGGAGAGCGATGGCTATAATATTATTGATGAAAATAACAATATAAACTCTGATGGTGCTGCAGGTGCCGCCTGTTTGTCTATGCCTTTCGCGGACAACCTCGCTCTGACATATTTAGTGCCTGTAGTCCCACAAAAAGCAAGTGAACCCGAAGACATTGGTGAGATTGACAGTATTGGGTTTGGATTACATGGGGTGCCCTATAAAGGAACTCCACCTGGCGTCGTTGATCGCGATGGACGTATTCCGTCCCTAGATCACTGTGGTGGACACTCTGATCCGTCTGGTTATTACCATTGGCACTTTATTCCGCAATCAATGAATCTTGTACTGGGCTCTGAAGAATATAATTTTAGGGAAGATGACAGCATCACTTGCAGCAATAGTTATATTGTTGATGCAAATTCAAATGAACCTGACCCTTCTTCTTTCGCTGGATTAGCAAAAGATGGATACCCAATATATGGCGCTCTAGATTCAAGTGAAACGGAGGAAACAGAGCCTGTAGATTTAGATCAATGTAACGGTCATGAGCATGCTACAGATGAATTCCCGGATAGTGTTTATCACTATCATGCCTTCAGAGAGACTGCGCCTAATAACCCCACCTGTCTGAGTGGTAAATTTGTTACTAACGATTGGGAGCTATCACGATAATGCATAGGCCCGAGGTAATGGCTTGCATGTTTGCACCGGAACTAGCGGACTCGAAGACGACACAATAGCTCATTTTGAGATTTGCTGTTTTGGACAGTAACTTCACTGCTCTACCGTTTAAAGCTAAATGGTTCAGCCCATTTGCTTTCCTGCCCTCCTCCGGCATCGACAACTCGTAGTGGATTAGATCAATCAATCCACACATTGATGCAAATTGGAATTGAAATGTCCAATTCAAGCATACTCATGAACATTCCATCACCATTGAGAACTAAAAACGAGAACCACGGTAACTGACCATAGGCAGCGATAATATGAATGTAGTCATAACAATTTATTGACTAAAAATTTGTATATCATCTTTGTACACAGCAGAAATTTCCCAACTATCTTGTGATGAACTGACAAAATCGCAGCCGTAGCTTGACCCGGAAAGGGTCACAGACAAATTGTATGCTTTACCACCAGCAAGATTTATCTCTGTCCAGGATTGTTTGGCGACGCTTAGAGCCACTGATGCCATCCTTCTCGTGGTAGCATCACTTATAACCTCAATACTTCTACCGCCAGACTCGGAGGATGTTGTCATCACACAGTCCACAACTAATGGCTGTAACTGCTTCAAGTCCTGCTTGGACATTTTATCAGAACAGGCTCCAAGGCAAAGGATTCCTATGCTCAAAAATATTAGTTTAGTCATTTTTATCAACCTAGTTTTTATAATTCCTAATCAATCTGTAAATTCATAATCACATAAACTAATGCGATTATCACATTTTTGTTATAGGGACACAGGAACCCAACAGACTCTAAAATCAATATTTTAAACACCTAATGTAGCAGCCAAGAGGAACTACATACTAGGTATGTTAATCATCTCTACACGGTCATCTCTATTTAGCACAACATTACCACTAATATACCCGGAGCCAGCTTTTTCTCCTTGGTAATATATAGTCCACCAGTGAGCAATATCTTTTTTCACACTTGTTGGTGAACCAAGCAATGCCTCCACTTGCATACGACTCATGCCTTTTTCAATACGCTTCCAAAGTGCTGGGTTTTGCCATGAAAATCGATCGACAACGACTCGCTTTTTTTTCGGGGAAGACAGCAATGCCTCTAGTCGTTTAATTCGAAGATCTTGATTCTGGAGAAGGAGCCGCAGATCTTTTATCTCAGCAATTAAGACTCCATCAGTCTCATCCGCATGTAAACAAGGAATTGTGAACATCCAACTGAATATGACTACTTTGCTTATATTTTTCATAACCAAACCCAACAACCTCACTGTGTCTTTTTAGTAATCATCACTTAATATGTAAGATTAACGACTATACAAGTCTCAGCATGAGACGTAGATCACATAAACAACATTATATTAATGAGTCAAACACAAGCCAAGGACGGAATTTATATAACATAAATACAGCACAAAATAGCGATTGAACGGCCTATGACGCTATCCATGGAAAATAATATGACAATCACCTTATTTTCTATGGCAAATCTTCAGTAGAGCTAAATTTATACTACTTTGTTTGCATCAATACACAATGTTTGAGACTATCTTTACCACAAAACCATAAACGAGGTTAGCCGTGCGTCTGATAAGCATACTACTAATTATTATCGCGGTAAATTCTGGGTGGGCCAATAGTTACTTTGAAGATCTTAAGCGCTTAGCTGAGTCCAAGGATGCTACTGCAGAGCAGCAACTAGATGTTGCTTATCGGTATGATAATGGTCTTGGTATCACAGAAAACAACTACGAGGCCTCGAATTGGTATCTCAAAGCTGCCAACCGAGGCAATGTAACTGCGCAGTTTAATCTTGCTATGATGTACACCAACGGTGAAGGTCTGCCAAAGGATGGCCTAGAAGCGCTCAAGTGGTTCCGACTCGCAGCTGACCAGGGAGATTCTGCGGCACAAGCGAGACTAGGATACATTTACTCTACCGGCAAAGTAGTCGCTAAAGACATTGCCGAAGCCATGCGCTGGTATACCAAATCTGCTAAACAAGGTGATGTCGACGCACAAAATGCTCTTGGATATATATATGCAAAGGGCCAAGGCACTGCAGTTAACTATAAAAAAGCTTATGTTTGGTGGAATTTAGCTGAAGCACAGGGCAACGCACAAGCCGCTAGAGGTATTGATAGTATAGTGATAGATATGACTGCTCAAGAGATTCTAGATGCTCAGAAATTGACTATTCAGTGTTTTCAATCAGAACAGCAAAACTGTAACTAAGCAAGAGCATCAAGGTTAAACTAATTTCTGTGTAGCAATGGTGGGCTCGGCAGGAATCGAACCTGCATCTAAGACTTAGGAGGTCCCTATTCTATCCATTGAACTACGAGCCCACACTGGCGTGTATTATAGTCAAGTAACTATCAATTGCCATAACCAAACAAAATGATTAATTCCGATTTCGACCGAGAGCATCGTGGCTAGTTACCCAGTCACCAGCTAACACCGCACTCATTAATGACAACTCTCCTGCCAAAACTGTAGCACCAATAATTTCTGCTAGTTTACGAACCTTTCCAGATCCACTGCATCCAATCATTTCAAGACACTCTTTTTGCGTTGGCAAACCAGTACCGCCACCGAATGTAGCTACGATCAGAGATGGAATAGTAATCGAAAAATAATAGTTTCCTTGATCATCAAGGTCTGCATAGACTACTGCGGCGGAAGATTCTGCAACATTAGCTACATCTTGACCCATGGCAATAAAAGTAGCCGTAATACCATTGGCTGAATGAGCACCAGTATTGATTGAACCCGCTAAAAGCCCCCCTACTTGGTTAATTGCACGGGCTTTAAACAAAGCATTTCCAGACACTCCCATGACTTTTTCAATCAATGTACTTGGTAATGTAACCTCAGCAACTACACGTTTGCCTCTGGTATAAAGCGTGTTTAGTTGCGAATGTTTTTTGTCAGTATCCATTGCGCCAGACAGCATATAACGCTCAATCCCCGGATAATTATCCTTTATCCACTCACAAGCCACAAAAGTGGCTTTACCGACCATGTTTTGACCTGCCGCATCCCCAGTAGTGTAGTTAAATCGAAGATAGCGCATTCGAGCAGCGGAAAACTGCTGAATATCGCGTAATTTACCTGATGAGGTGGTCGTCTCAGCCTGCTCAGCAATTTTTTCAAAATTATTTTCAACCCACACGCCAAAGTCTCGAGCTTCTCTAGCATCTGAAAAAATGAATACTGGCGCACGTTGCATAGCGTCATCCACTACGGTAACTTTGGCACCGCCCGCTTCACGAAGTAATCTTGCACCACGATTATAGCTTGCTACTAAGGTTCCCTCACTTGTGGCCATAGGAACAAAAAATTCACCCTGCGCATGTTCTCCATTGACTAACAACGGCCCCATTAATCCTATAGGCACCTGCGCTACACCGATAAAATTCTCAATATTCCCCGCTGTATCTGCTGGATCAACAGAATAATAACCAATGTTTTTTAGATCGGAGGACGTGACTTTTCGAGCAAAGTCACGTCTCTGGCCAGCCATCTCTTCGGTGTAGTCGTTATCACTATCTCTGGGTATTTTATTGGTCACAAGGAACCCCTATTTTATAATTCATAGTCACGTTGCTATTCATTTGGTTAATTAGTATTGAAAAGAATTATTGTTCATGACAGATTCTTTTGCAGGTCGCACATCACACTTCATTATCACCGTGCAAAACAATCTTATCAAGTATTCACGTGATCAGCGTAGACTATGGTATCTGCAATCAAGGATATAGAATACAATTTGTTTATGAATTTATTAGTCTTTAAAGCCGAAAATATTAAACACAACCTTGCAACCGTTGCTGGGAGACAGCTTGAACACCTCATATACGTTCAAAAATGTACTATTGGAGACTCAATAAGGGTAGGACAGCTTGATGGCAAGATAGGCACAGGCGTTATTTTGGCATTAAATGAAACCAGTGCAACCCTAAAGGTCACCCTAGAAAAATGTCCGCCCCCTGGTATACCGCTTACGCTAGTTTTGGCACTCCCACGACCCAAGATGTTACGCCGTGTTCTGCAATCTATTTCGTCTTTGGGAGTAAAAGAGCTTTATTTAGTCAATTGTCATCGGGTTGAAAAAAGCTTCTGGCAATCACCTTTACTTAAAAAAGAGGCCATCGAAGAACAATTAATTCTTGGGCTTGAGCAAGCGCGAGATACCATTATGCCCAAAGTACATATCCGAAAATTATTCAAGCCTTTTGTTGAGGATGAATTAAGTGGAATTATCAACGGAACTGAAGCAATAGTAGCTCACCCAAATAGCCCCGAGCCCTGCCCTATGGATCTGCAGCAACCAGGTACGTTAGCCATAGGTCCCGAGGGCGGGTTTATTAGCTATGAAGTGGATAAGCTAGCAAGCATTGGGTTTTCTCAAGTACATCTAGGATGTCGAATACTACGAGTAGAAACGGCTGTACCTGTGCTTATAAGTCGCCTCTATCCAGCTTAAAGAATAGTTTCCTCAAACATAATATAGTTACAGGTATGCATCCCACAGCTCTCATATGTTTTATGGGCATTCAGATTTTCTGTCTCAGCATATAATCTAAACCCACTAACGGGGGTTGTTTGACTCCTAGCACGTAACTTCAAATCTTTGTACATCTCTCGATAAATTCCTTGCCTTCGATGTGTTTTGTTCACATAAACGGACTGAATCCACCAAAATAACCCGTTTCGCCAGTCGGACCACTCATAGGTCACCATTAAACTGGCAACTACTAAACCATGGTCTTCGGCAACCAAGTAAAAGCCAAATTGAGGCCTTTCAAACAGTCCACAGACTCCCTTAGTTACCTGATCACGGTCAAGTATTTTGCCTTCGGTTTCATAAGCCATGGCACAATTGTGCTCGGCAAGACATCCAGCATCTTGCTCAATAGTAGCAATACGTGTTGACAGCATAAGAGAGTCCTTAGATGTTTGTGATTTTACGATGAATTAATCGCATAGATCTGTCAATCGATGATTGCATCAAAGCATATAAATACATAAAGTACCGTCTGTTTTTGGTAACCGTTGTTTATTATAGAGACTTTTAACAGGCTGTAGTGTGTGAAAAAAATCATCCGCCATGCAATACCTTATACTTTAGATAGCGTCAGCTTATTTGAAAAAGTGCGTGATTTGCCTGAGGCCATATGGCTAGACAGCGGCAAGCCAAAAAGTGTACAGGGTAATATTGATATTATATCTAGCTCTGCCGATTTGATCATTGAAACCCGTGGCAAGACGTCGACTATCAAGGATAGTGCAGGATCAAGACGATCATCTTGCGACCCTTTTACGTTGGCACAGAAGGCTTTATCTGAACTTCAACCACTGCATACTGATGCGAATGAACTGCCATTTGCCGGTGGCATCTTGGGGTTTTTTAGCTACAATTTAGGTCAAACCGTAGTTGATGTACCAACGGAGTCTGTTTCAGTCACTAATCTTCCAGATATGCGCATAGGACGTTATTTATGGGCACTACTTATTTACCATGAGACGCAACGGGCTGAAATAATCTTTCATGAGCACTGCGGACAAGACTTAAAAGCCGACATAATAAGAAGATTTTCTGAACCTGTGGTGTCTGGAATATCAGGTAATAATCGTTTTAAGTTAAAGCATGCGTTCAAAGGAACATTAACCAAAAATCAGTATATAGCAGCCATCGGAAATATTAAAAAGTATATTAATGACGGTGACTGTTATCAAGTGAATTTTACACAACATTTTTCAGCACAATACGAAGGTAGCGAATGGCAGGCCTACCTGAAGATGCGCAATGCTACAGCATCACCCTATTCAGCATTTTGGAAATGGTCAGATGCTACAGTAATGTGCGTTTCCCCGGAACGTTTCGTAAAAATATCAAACAACAATAGTCATTTGGCCATAGAAACCAAGCCAATAAAGGGAACTCTCCGCAGGGGAAAGTCTGTTACCGAAGATAAGAAAAATGCTGAAAAATTACAAAATAGCGCCAAAGATCGAGCTGAAAACCTAATGATTGTTGATTTACTTCGCAATGATATTAGCAAGAATTGTATACCTGGTACAGTAAAGGTCCCACGCTTATTCGCTCTTGAAAGTTTCCCCAATGTCCATCACTTGGTAAGTACCATAGTTGGGCAGATAGAAAGTAACAGAACACCACTGGGCGTTCTTCGAGATTGCTTCCCCGGTGGCTCGATCACTGGCGCCCCTAAGAAACGTGCCATGGAAATTATTGAAGAATTAGAACCTGTCAAAAGATCGGTGTATTGTGGCAGTATTGGCTATATTAGCGCCAACAACCAAGTGGATACGAACATCGCTATTCGAACTGTGATCGCATGTGAATCAACTCTGCATTGTTGGGGAGGCGGTGGAATAATTGCCGATTCCCAAGCTGAATCTGAGTTTGACGAGTCACTAACTAAAATCAATATAATCCTGAAGACACTTGAGCAGACAATCTAACGGCTATTTTTTTGCAGTTGCTGTGGTTGACCCTACGCACTATTCATCATTGTTTAATTTCACGCCAATTTTTATCAATGATATCGCCTACATCATTAAGTTTTGGATAAGCTAGTTTGTGTTTATCACAGTAACGAGCGATCAATGGCTGAGTCCATTCAAGTAGTTTCTTTTCAAACACCACGTCAGATATCTGGCGCGATTCATACAAACCTTTAATTTCGCGTTGTCGGCGTGCTTCTGACAAGATTACTGCGCACGCCACACTGACGTTAAAGGACTCAACCATACCCATCATTGGTATGGTGATTCGATGGTCAACGAAAGAGCCGACATCAGGGCTTAAACCGACCTTTTCTGCTCCCAAGACAACTGCTGTTGGCCGAGTAAAATCGACCTCTCTATAGTCTAGCGTATCACCTGATGTATCTGCCGCAACTATTTGATATCCATTATATTTTAAATTATCTAGAGGGGACTTTATATCCTGGTAAACTATAGTGTCAACCCATTTTTGGGATCCCATGGAAGTGCCAGTATGAGCCTTAAAGGTAGCTCTATCATAAACTGAATGGACCGTCATAACACCATTGGCATCACAGGTTCTAACAATCGCAGACAAATTTTGTCCCTTATGGACCTTGTCAGTAACTACGGTTAAATCTGGTTGTCGTCGGTTAAGGACTTCCACTGCGCGCATAAATCGCTGAAGAGTCATTCCGAATATGCCCTCTTCACTTCTTCAGCTATCATGTAAATACCTTTCTTCACTATTGTTGCGTCCTGCGCATAGGATACACGTATACACTCCTGCTGATGCTGCCATGTGGAATCCATCCCTGGGAAAAAATTATGCCCTGGAACAATGAGTACACCTCGCCGTTTAAGACGCTCATAAAGCTCTTGACTCGTAATGGGAAGACCATCGAACCATAACCATAAAAAGATAGCGCCCTCGGGCCTGTGTATGCGGTAAGGGATACTACCTAGCGCATGTCGAAAAATATCAACAGCCTCACTGGCACGATGCTTATAAAAAGGTCGAACATAACGCTCTCCCAACATCAACATATCACCGCTTTTAAATAGCTCGGCAGTCATCATAGGCCCTAAGTTACCGCAGGCCAGACTAACCACGGTATTAGCATTGCTAAATGCATTAATCAACTCCTCACTAGCCACAACAATACCTGTCCTAACTCCCGGAAGACCCAGCTTAGAAAGGCTTAGCACCAGAATGGTATTGGGATTCCAGTGTGGTTGTGCCTGATTAAACAATATACCTGGAAATGGAAGACCATAAGCACCATCAATTATAAGAGGTATATTTTTGTTACGTGCGATCTCATCTAACTGCTCTATTTCATAATCTGTGAGTACATTACCCGTGGGATTGGTCGGCCGAGACACACATAAAGCTGCTGTATTATCTAGACTACCAATATTAGAAAAATCGACATGATACTTAAATAAATTGTTATCCAGTAACTCGATATCTGGCCTAGTCGCAGTAAAAAAATTCTCGGTCAAACCTATATCTGAATAACCAATGTACTCCGGAGCCAGTGGCAGGTGTATAGATTTATGTCGCCCATCTGTCATGGTCCCAGCAAGCATATTATAGAGAATAAAAAAAGCTGGTTGACTACCATTTGATATAGCAATATTTTTATCGGTAAGATTCCAATTAAATTGTTTTTTTAATAATTTGGCTATATCCACCAAGACCTGCCTGTCTCCCTGCGGTGACTGATAGACTCCAGTTAGTCGCCGCAGTAGCGCAGGATTATCAACAATTGATTGCAAGCGTTGCTTAAAAACAGCTTCCACCTGAGGAACTTCACCAGGATTTCCACCACCCATAAAAATCATCTCTGGATTTTCATTAAGCGCGGTACCAAGATCATCCATAAGCTCTACAATACCTGTAGTTCCGCCAAATTTATGTCCAAACTGTGACAAATTCATAAATCACTTCCTACTAACATTTGCGATAGCAGGCTCCATGTAACGGAATGTAAAATTAACTCTAGGTGCATCTAACTGCTTTACTTTTGCAATACTGTGATGCCAATACTCCTGAATTCCAGGCCCCATCAAAAGAAGAGAACCATGGGGCAACTCAATATTAACTTTTCTTTTACTTATCTGATGACGTAGTTTAAACACCCTTTCGGCACCAACACTGACGCTGGCGATCACCGGATCTGAGCCCAGTTCCGGCTCATCATCTGCATGCCAATCTACACTATCTCTGCCGTCACGATAGTAATTAACTAATGCACGATTAAACGAGCTACCAGTCTGCAGCTCTACACCAGATCGAAGCTCATCTAACCAAACTGGAAATTTAACGGCTTGCATCTGAATGCGTGAATAGGTGTAGGAAGTCCCGGGAGTACCAAACCAATTCTGTAGTCTTGGAATGGCAATTTTCTTACCCATAATCTGGATGAAATCCTTTCTCCAGGGTGTCTTTGAAATAGCTGTATCAAGTAATTCATCAGCCGTTGCAGAATCTAGCCAATTGGGCCAGAATGTAACAGTCGCAACGCGATTTTCGGCGAGCTCCAAAGGAATACTCTGCACATCAAACAGATCCATAAATTCGCGGCTCAATCTCAAGTTGAATAAAAAATGTAGCGAGCACTTTCTCTTGAATATAGCGTGCCAAGGCTAAGATATCTCTTGCACAGTCATCTTTTTTGCCGTTTTGATAATTCACTAAAACCAAAGCCTGCTGAGCATGGATACCAGCAGCACCGTATCTAAGCCCCTTTAGGCCTAATTGTTCAATTAACCATCCCGCAGGCACTTTAAAACAACCTTGAGGTTGCTCAAAGCGCGGAATTTGACCCTTAGTTCTTCCGTCTTTGGAGTCAATTTTTGCTAATGTTGAGGCAGAGAGCACCGGGTTCTTAAAAAAACTTCCGACATTTGGTAATACATCTGGATCTGGTAACTTAGACTGCCTGATTGTAGACACCGCTTCATATACCATCTCACTGGATATCTCACCTTGATGATCTGCAAAGTAATGCGTCAAAGCAGGATAGTCAATGTTAATTATTGGAATTCTGGATAACCGCAAGGTAACGTGTGTAATAATGAATTTATCTTTCAACAATTGCTTAAAAGCACTCTCGCGATAAGAAAAACGACACTGATCTTTATTTAAAATAATGATTTCACCAGTATCTATTTTTACCGCGGATAAACTAAGGAATCGGTCACTAATTTCCACACCATAAGCGCCAATATTCTGAATCACCGAGGCACCTACGTTACCCGGAATACGAGCTAAATTTTCCAGACCATACCAACCTTGAGATAGGCAATGCCGAACAGCGCGATCCCAATTTTCACCAGCTGCAAATCGGACATCCACTGAATTCGGCGTTCCGCCATTGGACCCACTCTCCTTAATACCTAAAATGCTAATACAAACTGCAAGACAGCGAAGGTCTGATGCAAAAACAACGTTGCTGCCGGCTCCTAGCGGCATGATATCGAGCTGTTTGGCTTTTGCGTAGGTCAAAGCCTCTTGAATCTTTGCAATACTTGATGCGACGCAGAAATGTGATGCGACCGATGATAGTCCCAAACTGTTATACAATTGCAGACATTTGTCAGTCTCCACAACCAGTCCGAATGATCTAGACATACTGAACTCTTTCATCAAACATCATCTATTCTATTCACTTTTGTCATTATATGCTCTAAGAGTCCCGCGCAGGAATTCACCACCATATCCAGTACTAAAGGAAAACCGTCACCATCGCCATAATAAGGGTCAGGCACCTCATGAACGCTGGAAAACCTACCTTGGGTAGAGAATGCTAATAATAACGATAAGTTTCCAGTAAAGTCGGTGGGGGTCATTTTTTTTAGGTCATTCAGATTTTTGGCATCCATGGCTATTATATAATTAAATCTATAAAAATCATCGGAATTAACCAATCTTGAGCGCAACGCAGACATGTCATATCCGGCCATAGCGGCCACTTCCGTCGACCGTTTGTCAGGAGCATGGCCTAGATGCCAATCGCCGGTACCAGCACTATCTACATCAACAATGCCGGCCAATCCACTTTGATCTACCAACGACTGAAAAACCGCATGTGCGGTGGGGGATCGACAGATATTACCCAAACATACAAACAGAACCGAAACCTTAGCCATCTCATCCACCTTTATTTGTTTTTCGCCTGGTCATCTAGTAGCTTTTCAACGGCCAATAAATCCTCCAAAGTATCTACCCCAGCGGGGACTCTCGCAACCGCGTTATCAACATGAATACTCACCTGATTATATAAAAATCTTAACTGTTCAAGGGATTCTATTCGCTCTATAGGCGCTGGAGGCCAAGTCATAAAAGAATTTAACTCAGACACTCGATAAGCGTAGATACCTATATGTCGATAAGCCTCAATAGGACTATCTGGCAACTCATCTCTTCGAAATGGAATAGGGGCCCTGCTAAAGTAATTTGCCATGCCATCGGCGCGACTAATCACTTTTACCACATTAGGATTATGTAAGACTGATTTTTCAAAAATGGGCTCGCAGAGTGTAGCCACACCTGCTACAGGATTTAACCCCAAATTATCAGCGACTTGATTAATAACCTCAGGAGGAATTAAAGGTTCATCTCCCTGCACATTAACCACTAGTTGATCGTCAGAGAAACGTAACTTTGTTACGACTTCTTGTAGCCGATTCGTACCAGATTCGTGATTTGAGCGAGTTATACAGACCTCTGCACCAAAACCTGATGCCGCGGCTTCAATTCTTGCATCATCAGTTGCTATAATAACCCTTGAGGCATCGCTTTTGCAGGCCTGCTGCCAAACTCTTTGAATCATAGAAGTACCAGCAATAAGCTTTAGTGGCTTACCTGGAAGTCGAGAAGACTCGTAGCGAGCCGGTATAATTACCACAAATGACATAGTCAATACGCTTTAGTTTGCTGTAGTTACTGCCTATAAAAAGAGACATTACACTGTTACGAGATTATAGCCCCAAGGTATTTTAGAGTTAAGTTTTTTTAGCGCTAAGGCATTATCACGACTTAATAAGGCCTGCTCGATTACAAATATTGTCAATCAAAAGGTCATTTAGGGACATATGGACCTCTAATACCCATAGATTCTCAGAAGCAACACCAGTGTACTTTATAGCATCTTTAGCCGTGATAATTACTGCCAAAGAGTCAACAAAATTAAGATCAGCATACGTAAGCGACTGATGGTCGTTTTTTGGCGACAAGCATGGATCAAAGCCCATCGCCACTAGTGTTGCAGCGAAACGTTCAGGGTGACCTATACCGGCAACCGCGTGAACCTGTTTTGATAAAGACCATTGAGATATATCGATCAATACGTCACTACCAAACTTGCGCAAACCAACAGGCTCAATGGATACTGAATAGCTCTCTGGACCATCTGCAAGATTCAATTGATTACCGGATTGACCATTAAGCACGACAAAATCTACTGTCTTAAGACGCGAAATAGGTTCTCGCAGGGGCCCTGCTGGAAGCATTAGGCCATTACCAAAACCCCGATCCACATCCACCACAGCCACTTCAATGTCTCTATGCATACAATAATGCTGCATACCGTCGTCACTCAATATAATGTCACAAGAAAAATGATCCACCAAAGTAGTGACCGCTCTCACTCGATTCGGATCGACAACAACCATACACTTGCACACAGTGGCAATAAGCAGAGGTTCATCACCGCAAAGACTCGGCGAAGTATCAGCAGATACAATAAGCGGATAAGTAGCGGAAGTTCCACCATAACCACGACTAACCACACCGACAACATAACCTTTCTTTTCAAGCCGGTTAACCAACGCAATAATGAAAGGGGTTTTTCCACTGCCACCAACGGATATATTTCCAACAACTAAAACCGGAACCTTATATGGCTCAGTTTTAAACCACCATTTTAGACACTTCCGGCGAAACCACCCCAGGACATAAAATACTAAAGATAGAGGTAATAGAGACCATAGCCATAGCTTTTTCTGAAACCATGCGTTTACTAATTTTCGCTCAACAGACACCCCTATCAACCCTTTGATTCATTAAATTGGTTCTGATACAGGTTTGCATAACGACCGCCGGCAGTGAGCAATGCTTGATGAGAGCCTTGCTCAATAATTTGACCTTTTTCTAAAACCAGAATCCGGTCGGCTTTTTCCACAGTACTAAGTCGATGTGCAATGACGAAGCTTGTTCGGCCCTTCATAAGCTCTTCAAGAGCAGCTTGAATATGCCTCTCTGAATCAGTGTCAAGGGCTGAGGTGGCCTCATCAAGAATCAAAATAGGTGCATTTTTAAGTACCGCTCTGGCAATCGCTATGCGCTGCCGCTGGCCGCCAGATAGCATTACGCCATCGTCACCAACATCGGTATCAAATCCCAAGGGCATATCGTCTATGAACTCAGTAGCATGAGCAATATCTGCCGCTGCTCTTATTTTTTCCTCAGATGCTCCCGCTAACTCACCATAGGCAATATTACTGGCAACACTGCCGTTAAACAGAGTTACATTTTGACTAACTATGGCGATATGGGTACGTAAATTATCTAAGCTAAACTCATTTATATCGACACCATCTAGTGTCAACTGCCCTTGCTCGTAGTGGTAAAAACGAGGGATCAAATTAACAAGGGAGGTTTTACCACTACCAGAAGAACCGACCAGAGCAATGGTTTCTCCTGGGCTAACAGAAAAGCTAATCTCTTTTAGCACTTCTTTATCGCTTCCGGCATAACTAAAGCTAACATTAGTAAATTGAAACTGGCCGGACACCTCTACCGGGGAGTGAGAGCCATTATCAATCTCAGCTGGAGTATCGATTATTTCAAAAATTGATTCTGACGCTGCTATTCCTCGCTGAATATCACTGTTAACCTCCGTAAGCTGTCTTATCGGCTTTATCAATACACCAGCGGCGACAATAAACGTTATAAACCCTCCAGTGGTCATCGTCTCTAAAATGATCGGATTCAACATAAATCCGGTGACTCCAGCGAACGCAAACGACACTATCAAAATAATTAAGGGATTACTCAAAGCCCCTGCAAAAGCCATTTTCATATTCTGGCGACGATTATCATGGCTCGCATTGAGCATAGCCTTGCGCTCGGTCTCACGAGCCCCGAACATTCTTACCTCTTGATAGCCACTCACCGACTCCTGAGTAACATGTGTCACATCACCCATAGCCGTCTGAATATTTAGACTTATAAACCTAAATCGTTTACTTACCTTTAAAACAATGAAGCCGATAAGCGGGACAACGGAAACAAAAAATAGTGTCAGTATCCAATTTACATAAAACAGATACCCCATTAATCCTATTACGAGGCTACCTTGCTGAATCAACGTTTTAATAGCCTTAGTACCCGCTTGAGAGACCTGCTGAACATTAAAGGTGGCCACAGAGACTAAATGACCCGACATTGATTGGTCAAAAAACTTAAAGGGGAGTATTAAATAACGCTCAAATAAATCAGTTCTCAATGCGTGCACAAGGTAATTAGCAACATAGGCGAGAAAGTAGGTACCTATAAGGTACCCAAAGCCCCTTATCGCACTAATTAAAACAAGGAAAATGGGTATAACAAACCAACTTTCAGATAACATTTTTTCAGAAAAAAGATATTTGGCAACACCCGCGGTAAATCCTGTTTTAGGTAAGCTTTTAGCATCCGTTGCAGACCCAGTCAGAGAACCAACAGTATCAGTGATATAACCAAGAAGATCTATAAACGCGATTTCAGCAGAGGTATGTAATATCAAGCCGAAGACAGCCATCAAAAAGGCAAGCCAATAACGCCTAACATACCTAAGAAGTCGGAAGTACGTCTGAGTTCCAGAAGGTTTTTTAGAGTCAATCATAAGACAATAAACTCACACATTGGACGCCCCAATTAGCACACAAATTCATATACAATCCTATTAAACACTGGTCTCGCGCACCAACAACCCAGCATCACTTGCTGACATTGGTTACCCAAGGCTATGATTAAACCACATCAACGCCTTCTGATGCATAACTTGATCAAAATAACTGATTAATCTGGAGCAAAACCTTAGACAATTAGACACTTAGAGCCGAACCATATAATTTGCCCCAGCAACGTTGCCTATTAAGCTTATCGCCACCATGCCTGGCAGGTAAAACATCTTGGAAATATTTGATCTCGAACCCCAAACGCCTCTAATTCTCCATCAGAAGACCAAATAAAACTAACCGCTCCCTGAGAAGATGTTCTCCATAAGCGACTATCAATTTTTTGGTATCGTTTCACAATAATGGGATGGGGATGTCCATAATGATGTCTAAAGCCGCTGGAAAAAACCACATGCTTGGGCATTATCCGCTGGACAAAATCCCTAGAGGAAGATGATTGACTGCCATGATGAGGAGCCACAAGTACGGTTACTCTCGCCGAGGGTAATGTATCATCATGGAGTAAACTGCGCTCTGCATTAACACCAATATCACCAGTCAAAAGAATAGTCTTATCCTGCCATCTTATTTGTATAACACAGGAACTATTATTGCCTTCCTTAGGACCAGTAAAAGGAGGCCATAATACATCAAATATAATTTTCGGAGTGCTCACAGAAAGACTGGACTGACGCTCCTCCCATTGCCAATTTTGACCCGCATGACATGCCGTGAACTTTGTAATATTTGGCAAAGGCGGAGTGTGTCCCTGTAAATATTTATAATATCCCGGACCCATTGACACTTGTCCAATAGAGATCTTAGACGCCAAAGGTAGAAAGCCTCCGCTATGATCATTATCTTCATGACTAATTATTACCCTATTTGCTTTGGAATATCCCATATGACGCATAAAAGGTAATACAACACTGGTCCCAGTATCAAAATGCTTACTATACTTAGGTCCTACATCATAAATTAATAACCTTTCACCGACCTCAAACATCACCGCAAGCCCTTGTCCAACATCAAGTATCGTTAATCGAATATCACTTTTAGCAACTGGAAATAAACTAATCAAAGCTAATGGAAGCACCGCAATAAATTTATAAATAAAGCTCCCAGGCAGAAACACACCTAGACACGCGGTTAATATAGCGACTATTACTGGCCAATCTAGCGCAAAAGGGACCCTTAAGAAACCAAGATTATTTGGAATCGTCTGAAGTAACCAATTGATGGGAAGAGTAGTCCAATCTGCCATCATCCATATCATTGCTGATAACTCAGGAAAACTGTAATAAAAAAATACACCTAAAAGAGTCAATGGTACTGTGGTTATTGAAACCCAAGGCACTGCAAACAAATTAACCATGGGGCCCAACCATGAAATTTGGCCCATAAAGATAAGCAGAGGCACGCACATCAGGCAAATGAGCGCAATTTGCGCAGACAACAAGCGTTTAAAAAAATTAGGCTTGGGAGCAGAATGTCTCGGATAGAACCAACCTATCAGCGCAGCCACCGCAGTAAAAGACAACCAAAATCCAGAGCTTAAGATAGCCAAAGGCTGACTTATCGCAATACAAAGAAGAGCCCAACAAAAAATTGCCCACGGGTTTATCTGCCTAAATATCAACTTGCCCAACATGATAACTAGTAGCGCAACTAGTGCTCGTTGAGTTGGTAGGGTGAAGCCGGCCAAAAGACTATAAATAACAGCAAATATTATGCTTATAGCTATGGGTAACCACAGGGATAGCCTGCGAAAAACTGTATACGCTAAACCGTTAGCCGGAACAAAAATCAATGGCCGAACGATAACTGACCCAAGCGCAAAACCCAAACCGCCAACTAATCCTATATGCAAACCAGATATCACAAGTAAGTGTATGACACCCAACCTAGCTAGATCATCCCACCAAGGATCAATGTTTTTTTTATCACCCACCGCTAGAGCCATTAATATCCCCTTACCTAGGGGGGAGATATTACTCTGTTCAATAGCGGCACGTAAATCCAGTCGAATAGTGTTAATTTGAACCAATAGTTTGTCAGATACCGAGGGTTGATAATTATGTAACTTTTGATTAGCTGCGCCAGCACGCACGTAACCGAGGGCAGAATATCCGTGTTGAATTAACCAACTATGGTAATCAAAGCCGCTTGAATTAAGCAAACCACGAGGTCTACTTAAACGAACCTTAAACTGCCAATAGTCTCCTGCCATTATTTCTGAATCTGTATCTTCAAAACTGTCTAAGTAATAATTTAAACGAAGCTTAATCAGTCCAACTTTGTGCTTAGAATCACTAAATAGATGGGCATTACGAACTAAAAAATTAAAGCTAGTCCGACGCTCATCATCCTCAGTGACCTCCAAAACTAAGCCAGAGACTAAAAAATCAGCTCCATGAAGTTCCATTTTTAACTGACTATCATCAATATTAACTGCTTGAAAAACCCCCCAAGCAACCCCCCAAAAGTATAGTAAAATCACCAAAGTAGTCTGTTTGATGCGCTGTGTAATGACAGGCTTAACCCATAAAATGGTAATCCAAATACCATTTATAGAGGCAAGAGCAAGCATATAATCACTAAAATCTGGCAACTCCGGAAAAAATGCTACTGAGAAAATACCGATGCTTACCGCCAATAAATAGGTCATACAAATCCTTGTATGCAGATGCTTTAAGGGCTGTTAATATTGAGTTGTCCCTGCACCTTAAGTGTAGCTGGCGAGCTACAATAGTTAACCAAAAAGGGCGATAAAAACATGAAAAATTTACTTGTTATTTATCATAGCCAAAGTGGCGGTACCAAAAAGATAGCTCAGAGTGTTTTACACGGCTGTAGTCAAGAAACTGACGTAAGCATACGAGCACTAGGACCTTTTGATGCTGATATTAACGATCTTCTTTGGGCTGATGGTGTTATTTTTGGCACCCCTGAAAATTTCGGATATATGAGCGGTGCTTTAAAAGATTTTTTTGATCGTACATTCTATCCCGCAGAACCTTACCAGATAAATCTACCCTACGGCCTGTTTGTCAGTTCTGGTAATGATGGCACTGGTGCTGTGAGAGAAGTCGACCGAATAGTCAAAGGTTACCCACTTCGAAAAATCTGTGACCCACTAATAATTGTTGGAGAATTTAAAGAGACCGATGAACCTATATGCGAAGAATTCGGCCTAGCGATTGCTGCTGGCTTAGCATTGGGCATATTTTAGTCAGATCTTGAACCAACAAATCAATAGACGAAAAAAAAGCGTAAAACCAAAGTTCTACGCTTTCAATTTGGAGCGGGAAACCGGGTTCGAACCGGCGACCTGTACCTTGGCAAGGTACCGCTCTACCAACTGAGCTATTCCCGCACTGCCAAAACAAATGACAAAATGGCGTCCCGTAGGGGAGTCGAACCCCTGTTACCGCCGTGAAAGGGCGGTGTCCTAGGCCTCTAGACGAACGGGACGTAGGGTAAATCAACATTATATAAGTAGGTCTTTGTCTCTAAGCCACCTGCCCTTCTAGAACAAAAATCAACTTTTATAAATTTTTACTGTTCTTTCACAAAAGTAAGGCGGCATTATATCCAGAGAGAGCCTATATGCAATGGATTTTTTAATAAAAATATAAGATCTTTAATCAAGATTGGTATTTATTTGATTTTAGTACCGTTTTTTATGCTTCTAAAGTGAACGCTTAAACCCATTAAGCAAGCCGAGAGCCAAAGATTAGTCATTACAAAATCTAGCCCACAAACGCCCGTCAATCACCAGAAGACCCACGGCTATAAAGGCCATACCGATAAAATATTTCAACTGCAGCTCTTCACCTAAAATAAACCAGCCAAGAAAACTAGCTGTAACTGGAACAAGAAAAGTCACAAGAACAACATTAGTTGCCCCCGCAGTAGATAAAATATGGAAAAATATAATGTACCCAAGAGCAGTTGAAAAAACAGCTAAACCAATTACAGAAAACCACACTGATGAGCTAGGATTAGTTAACTGCAAAGGATCTTCAACTAATAAAACCACTGGCAACAAAATGATAGTGGCCGCTGTTACTTGACCTACCGCAGTGTTAAACGGGCTAATTCCCATAGCATTGAATCGCCGACCAAAAACGGTCGCGCAGCCATAGGAGATCGCTGCACCCATAATAGCCAATTGTCCCAAGGTATGATCACCAAGGGACAAAAGCGATGAAGGCCCAATGAGGAATATAACGCCAGCTAAACCTGCCGTGATACCAATCAATTTTTGTGGAGTAATATGCTCATCGGTTAAAAAAAAACCTGCAATCAGAATTGTAAACATAGGCGTTGTTGCGTTAATAATTGATGCTAAACCCACACCAATATGAGTCTGGCCCCAGACAATTAACGAGAATGGAAGTGCATTGCTCACTAAACCCATTACAAAAAATGCCCTCCATGTGGTTGCAGACTTTGGAATTTCATAACCTGAAATCAGCAAAATACTCCACAGGACTAACGCCGCGATACCTACACGCAATAAGACAATTGTTAAAGGTGGTAGTTGAGTAACTGCAACACCAATAAAAAAGAAGGACCCCCCCCACAAAAAAGATAGCAACAAAAGCATCAGCCAATGTTTGAAGGACATAGTTTGATTAATCATACAGTTCGCCTTGTGAGTGCCCGGTGAATAATGTTGGTAAATCCTGAGTCAAACAGTTGTAAGATGTGGCCCTCAGTTAGAATTAGCATCAATTGTACGGAAATCTAATCACCAATAAGTTCTAGTTTACAGAACTCAATTAGACGTGGTTGAAGTATTCTTCTCAAACGCATCCATAAAACGATTCATTAGCAAGATATTGTCGCCCATATCTCGACTATTGTGTCGTGATGCAGACCGCAGATCCAAAGCACATTTTGTGGAAGCATCAGAGCCTAGGTTTTTATCAACCATTCGTATCAAAAAATCG
>Ga0233426_10000252_pt1 | contig 60084 bp, 51 predicted proteins | sample SI_118_April2016_6_FD_179875 | JGI IMG/M metagenome (GOLD analysis project Ga0233426, IMG submission 179875) | Seawater microbial communities from Saanich Inlet, British Columbia, Canada - SI_118_April2016_10_MG | ecosystem: Environmental > Aquatic > Marine > Inlet | place: Canada: British... | reverse complement strand
GATTAGCTGCAAAAGATAAAGTAAAATTAGAAATGCAAATTGTAGGCTTTAGAGGTGACTATTATGAGCTTTCCGAAAAAGCAAAAAGCAAAATTAACAACCTTGTTTATCCAGTTCCAAACCCTGACTTCCCTTTCTTAGGAGTCCATTTTACAAGAATGACGAACGGTGACATTGAGTGTGGACCAAATGCTGTTTTTACTTTTAAAAGAGAGGGATATAGTAAGACTGCTTTCAATCTTAAGGACACTCTTCAAGCTCTTAGTTTTTCCGGTACTCGTAAATTGTTCATAAATCATTGGAAATTTGGGCTCAATGAATACAAAAGGGCGTTCTCAAAATCTTTATTTTTGAAGGAATTACAAAAGATGATGCCGACACTAAAAATGGAGGATATTGTTGAAGGTAGAAGTGGAGTAAGAGCCATGGCTTTAGGGAGTGATGGTGAGGTTATTGATGATTTTAAAATAATAAAAAATAAAAATAATGTACATGTGTTAAACGCACCTTCCCCGGCAGCAACAGCTTGTTTAGCTATTGGAAAGCAAATAATGGAAGAAGCAAAATCACATTTTAATCTGTAACTGATATGATAAAATTTTTAGGCTTATTATCAAAAAAGAAAAAAGTAAAAGCAAATATGGCTGCTGCCATTTATGTTAATTTACTGAATAATGTTATTGAAGCTGGGTTTGTTGAAATTAAAGATTTTATCAATAACAATAATAACCTGGAGGATAATCCTAACCTTACAGATGAGGATATAGAATGGTTTAGGAATATTATATTTTTAGGAAATATGCAAAATCTAGCTACTTTTTTTGAGGAAAAAGAAGCTGCTATTTTAAGAGGGCTTATTTTAGATGAAATGCATAAAGAGCTTCCTGAAAACCAGCAACACCTTGCAATAGAGCGTTTTTTGGATTATGAGAATTATTTTAATGAGCTATTAGTGGAGAATGAATATGCTATTAGTGCTATGGCTTATGGTATTTTTGAAAAATATAATATCAATGATTTTCAAGGAGATTTGTTCAAGAGAAAGAATAAGCCAAATCCTATTTTTTACAATGAATTGAAAAATTTGTTAAGTCACTTTATGTGGAATTGGGAAGATTATTTAGAAAAGAATAAATTAGGTTTTTAATAAAAAAAAGCTGAGCAAATGCTCAGCTTTTTTATTGCTCAATATTCTGAAAAAAGTTCAGAAAGATATTTATATCCCAGTATAGTTACTAGGAGTAATTGCTTTCAATTCTGATTTTATTTTATCATCTACATTTAAAGTGTCAATAAAAGCAGCAATGCTTTCAGCATTAATTACTGAGTTTGTTCTTGTTAATTCCTTAAGTGCCTCATAAGGATTAGGATATCCCTCTCTTCTTAAAATTGTTTGGATAGCTTCAGCTACAACTGCCCAATTCTTTTCTAAGTCAGTAGCAATATTTGCTTCATTGATAAGTAACTTGTTAATTCCTTTATCTAAAGATGCAAAAGAAATAAGTGTATGTGCGAAAGGAACGCCAATATTTCTTAAAACAGTACTATCAGTTAAATCTCTTTGTAAACGAGAGATAGGTAATTTACTAGATAAAAAAGAGAAAATTGCATTTGCCATTCCTAAGTTTCCTTCTGCATTTTCAAAATCAATAGGGTTTACTTTGTGTGGCATTGCTGATGAACCAACTTCTCCTTTTTTAATTTTTTGCTTGAAATAATCCATACTTACATACGTCCAGATATCTCTTGAAAAATCAACTAAGATAGTGTTGATACGGCTGATGTTATCCATGAGTGCTGCTAAATTATCGTAATGCTCAATCTGTGTAGTTGTCTGTTGGCGTTCTAGTCCTAAAGCATCAGCAGTAAAACTGTTTGCAAAACTTACCCAGTCAATTTCAGGGAAAGCAACATGGTGTGCGTTAAAATTACCTGTTGCGCCACCAAACTTAGCAGAAAAAGGAATGGTGTCTAATAAAACAAGTTGCTTTTCAATACGCTCAATAAACACCTGAATCTCTTTACCCATTCTTGTTGGTGAAGCTGCTTGGCCGTGTGTACGCGCCAATAAAGGAATTGCTTTCCACTGATCAGCTCTATTTTTTAATAAAGCAATAATTCCATTTAATTGAGGTAAGTAAATTTCGTTTACAGCTTCTTTTATTGAATAAGGAACGGCAGTATTATTAATGTCCTGTGAAGTTAATCCGAAATGGATAAACTCTTTAAATTCTTGTAATCCTAATTTATCAAATTCTTCTTTAATAAAGTATTCTACCGCCTTTACATCATGGTTAGTAATGCTTTCTATATCCTTAATTCTTTGGGCATCACTCTCGTTAAAGTTGTTGTATAAATCTCTTAGAGTTGCAAACTTTTCAGTAGGAAAATGATTTAATTGTAAGATTGAGCTATTGCAAAGTGCAATAAAATATTCAATTTCAACTTGTACTCTAAACTTGATTAAAGCGGCTTCAGAAAAGTAGGCTTGTAAGCTAGAAGTTTTGCTGATGTATCTTCCGTCAATAGGAGTAACTGCAGTTAAGGGAGTAAGTGCCATTTTTTATCTTTTTATTTAAGGTTGCAAATTTAATCATTTTAATAAGATGTGCTTTCCAATTTCATTTGCTTTTTTATTACTTTTGAAAAATGGAATACTTTGTTATGTTTCTTATTTTTATTTGTCTACTTGTTGGCGTAATTGGGTCTGTTATTCCTGTTCTTCCAGGGCCTCCAATTTCTTATCTTGGCTTATTGCTTTCTCATTTTTTTATTAATACCATGGATAGTAATTCTCTTTTTTGGATAGGAGTGGTGGTAGTTGTAGTTACTGTTCTAGATTATTATTTGCAGATTTATGGCGTAAAAAAAGCAGGCGGAGGCAAGTATGCAATTAGAGGTTCTATTGCAGGGATGTTGTTAGGGATTTTTCTTTTCCCTCCTTTTGGTATTTTAATAGGTGCTTTTATTGGAGCTTATCTTGGTGCGAAAATGGAAGCAAATAAGAATGAAGTAAAGATAGCTTTTGGCGCACTTTGGGGTTTTGTAGCAGGAACAGTCCTAAAATTGTGTACTAGTTTTTATATTATTTATTTTTTACTATTCTGATGCTAAAAATATCGGCTGTTTCTTATTTAAATACGGTTCCTTTTATCCATGGGTTAAAGCAAAGTGAGTTGATACATAGTATTGATTTGCAGTTGGACTATCCTTCTATTTGTGCCGATAAACTCATTAATGGTACTGTGGATTTGGCTTTAGTGCCTGTGGCGGTTATCCCAAAATTGCAGTATGCTCATATTATTTCGGATTATTGCATAGGGGCGAATGGTGCTGTGGATACGGTTTGTTTGTATTCGGATGTTCCTATTACTGAAATTGAAAGCATAGGTTTGGATTATCAATCGCGTACTTCTGTGGCATTGCTTAAGATTTTATTGAAAGAATATTGGCAGTTGAACCCTAAACTTAAAAAAGCGGATATTGGTTTTGAAAATAATATAAAAGGGAAAATTGCTGCTTTGGTAATTGGGGATAGGGCTTTTGCTTTGAATACTAAGCATGCCTATATTTATGATTTGTCGGCTATTTGGAAAGAGATGACAGGTTTGCCGTTTGTATTTGCTGCTTGGGTATCGAATACAAAATTACCTCAAGATTTTATTGCTAAATTTAATAGAGCCCTTGAGAAAGGATTAAGTGATATTGATACTGCTTTGGCTTTAGAAGGGGGCAATTACCCAAATTGTAAAAATCCTGAAGATTATTTGAATAATAAAATCTCTTATAGCCTAGATGCTCAAAAGCAAAAAGGAATGAAACTTTTTCTGAAGAAGGTTAATGCCATAAGTGTAAATTATTAGCTTCAGTATTATTTCTTTTCAACTCGTAAAATTTTTTCCATTTTACGCCCTTTTGCCAATTCATCAATTAACTTTTCCATTTGTCGGCATTGTCTATATACCTCAAACTCCTCTTCAATTTCTTCAATTCTATAGCCACAAACGACTCCTTTAATCAAGTGTGCATTAGGATGAATTTTTGCTGTTTTGAAAAATGTTTGAAAAGTAACTTTATCTTCAATAAGTACTTGCAATTTATCTTCATTAAAACCAGTAAGCCATTCTATTACTTGATTGAGTTCTTCTTTTGTTCTCCCATTTTTCTCTAATCTATTCAAGTAAAGAGGATAGATAGATGCAAATATCATATTTGCAACTTTTTTATTTTTTTCGGCTGTAACTTTTATTTTAAATCAAATTAAGTGACACTAACAAAAGTATATGTACAATACTACATAAAAATAAAAAGGAATAATAAAGCTTCTTATTTTTAATAAGCTATCCTAAAGGTTTAAAGTTTACTATTTAGCCTTCTTTAACCTTTTTGCTGCTTTCTTTTCTTTTGCAGTTTTAGCTGGTTCTTTTTTTGCACTTTTCTTTGCATCTTGTCCTTTTCCCATGATAGTATATTTTTATTAATTTAAGATTAGTTAAAAGTACAATAATTTTTGGACTTACAAGTGTATTGCTCTTTAACTGCCTTTTGATACAATAAATTATTTTTTCTTTTTCAATTGTTGTTCTTGCTTTTTCTGCATGTCTTCTAATTTCTTTTGGAACTTAGATTTTGGCTTAGCAGGTTTCTTTTTATTGGCTTCTAATTGTGCCAATATTGCATCTTCATCAATCATTCTTTTCATGAAGTATTGTTGGGTGAAAGTAAACATATTCGCTAAAAAGTAGTAGTACGAAAGTCCAGCAGCATAATTATTAAAGAACCCAAGGAACATGATTGGCATAAGGTACATCATCCACTTCATTTGTGCCATTTGTCCAGTTGCCATTGAGGAGTTCATGTGTGTGTACAGTAAAGTAGAAACTGTCATCAATAGGGTAAATAAACTAATATGATCTCCATAAAAAGGAATCTCGAAACCTAGGTTATAAATAGAATCATAAGACGATAAATCAGTAGCCCAAAGGAAACTTTCTTGCCTTAACTCAATAGAGGCAGGAAAGAAACGGAACATGGCAATAAGGATCGGAAATTGGAAGAGCATTGGCAAACAACCCCCCATTGGATTTACTCCTGCTTTTCGGTAAAGTCCCATAGTTTCTTGTTGGGCTTTCATTGGGTCTTTCCCTTTTAACTTGTCGTTAATTTTATCAATTTCAGGCTTTAATACTTTCATTTTTGCTTGCGATAAAAATGCTTTGTAAGTAAAAGGAGCAAGTCCTATTTTTATGATAAGTGTAAGCAATAAAATAATGATTCCGTAAGAAGAAAAGTACTTGCTTAGGAAGTCAAAAATATTGATAATGATGTACTGGTTTACCCAGCCAAATATCCCCCAACCCAATGGCACTAATTCTTCAAATCCTGAGTTATAGGCTTCCAAGGTTTTATAATGATTTGGCCCAAAATAGAATTGGAAACTTAATTGTTCATCTCTGTTATGCTTGTATGGTAATTCAAATTTAGCCGCTAAATCCTTTATGAATTTTGATCCTTCACTTTTAGTAGAAGTTAATTTTGTTGGTTTGTCAAACCCATCCTTTGCAATAAAGATAGTACTGAAAAATTGTTGCTTGAATGCTACCCAGTTTAAACGAGCATTTATTTCGTCCTCATCAGTTGAAGTAAAGCTTAAGTAATCAACTTCATTATCTGAACTGTACTGGTATTGTATTCCTGTGTACATGTCCTGATTTGTCTTGCTTTTCTCAGTTTGTGGCGTTTTCATTTGCCACTCCAAGTTCATGTAATTTACTCCTGAAGGAATAATGCTTTCCATTCCTACAAAATTGATGTCAAAATCAATAAGGTAGTCGTTATTAAGCGTGTATAAGTACTCCACATAATGGCTGTCATCCGCCTTTAGTTTCATGCTTAACGTATTGCTACTTTGTTCAGCAACAAAATATAAATCGGCCGTATTTATGTTGTGCCCAGTTGTGAATTGTAGGTTAAAACGAGAGCTATCTGCATCAAATAAATCAAGTGCTAAACTGTCAAAAGTTTGGTATTCTTTTAAAATTACAGATGTAATTCTACCTCCTTTATTGGCAACCGTAATTTTTAGTTTGTCGTTTTCAATAATTTGAAACTCATCTGTTCCTATAGCAGCAGAAGCAAAAATTCCGTAAGTTGCTTTTATCTCTTCACTAACTACAGAATTGTCAAGTAAAGCTATCGGTTCAGTTGCTGTTTCAGTAAGTTCAGCTTGAGTGATTACTGTTTCAGTTGGTGCAGTAGTTGCTGCTTGTTCTTGTTCTACTTCAGGAAAAAAGAAAGTATTAAATACTATCAAGATGACAGCCATTAATACAAAGCCAATTAGTGAATTTTTATCGTATTGTTTCATTTGTGAATCTTATGTTATTTGTTGTTGATACAGGCCTCAATAAATCCACAGAAAAGCGGATGAGGATTAGCTACTGTACTTTTGTATTCTGGATGAAATTGCACACCAACAAACCAGGGGTGAGTAGGGATTTCTACAATTTCTACTAAATTAGTTTTGGGATTGAAACCAGTGGCAATCATTCCTGATTTTTCAAATTCAGCTTTGTACTCATTATTGAATTCAAACCTATGCCTGTGGCGTTCGCTTATTTCTGTGTTTTGGTAGGAATTATACGCATTTGACCCTTCAGTAAGCTGACACTTATAAGCGCCTAATCGCATTGTTCCTCCTTTTTCAGTTACTGCTTTTTGCTCTTCCATTAAGTTAATAACAGGGGTAGAAGTAGTTTCATTCATTTCTACAGAATTAGCATCTTTATGTCCTAAAACATTTCTAGCATATTCAATTACTGCCGATTGCATTCCTAAGCAAATTCCTAAAAATGGAATGTTATTTTCTCTAATGTATTTTATTGCTGAAATTTTCCCTTCCATTCCTCTATCTCCAAATCCAGGTGCTACTAATACTCCCTTTAATCCTGCTAACTTTTCGGATACATTGCTATCGTTAATTTCTTCTGCATGAATCCAATTTACTTTTACTTTGCAAGAATTTGTTGATCCAGCATGAATTATAGCTTCCGAAATTGATTTGTAAGCATCTTGTAGCTCAACATATTTCCCAACTAAACCAATAGTTATTTCTTGTTTAGGATTTTGTAACCCTGTTAAGAAAGCATTCCATTGTTCTAATTTTACTTCCGTATTATCTTCAAGTCCTAATTTACGCAATACAACTTTATCTAGTCCTTCTTTTTGCATTAATAATGGTACTTCATATATAGTTGAAGCGTCCATTGATTCAATAACGGCATCACGCTCTACATTGCAAAATCTAGCTACTTTTCTTCTTATATCTGAACCTAAATGATGTTCGGTACGGCAAACTAAAATATCAGGTTGTATTCCTGATTCTAATAAAGTTTTAACAGAGTGCTGTGTAGGTTTTGTCTTTAATTCGCCTGCTGCTGCAAGGTAAGGCACTAATGTTAAATGGATAAATAATGCAGATTTCTCTAACTCCCATTTTAATTGTCTTACTGCTTCAATGTAAGGTAGAGCTTCAATATCACCCACTGTCCCTCCAATTTCAGTAATTACAAAATCGTATTTTCCAGTATTACCTAGAAGTTGAATTCTTCTTTTTATCTCATCAGTAATATGAGGAATAATTTGTACTGTTTTTCCAAGGTAATCTCCTTTTCTTTCCTTTTGAATAACAGTTTGGTAAATTCTACCGGTAGTTACATTGTTGGCCTGTGAAGTAGAATTATTCAAAAAACGCTCATAATGTCCTAGATCTAAATCTGTTTCAGCACCATCATCTGTTACAAAACATTCGCCATGTTCGTAAGGATTCATAGTTCCAGGATCTACATTAATGTAGGGGTCTAGTTTTTGAATAGTTACCGAATATCCTCTTGCAGTAAGCAATTTACCTAAGGATGCAGAAATAATTCCTTTTCCTAAGGATGAAGTTACACCACCAGTAACGAATATGTATTTTGTAGGAGATTTGCTCACAGTGTACAGTAGTTTTTGTTTTTGCAAAAATACTATTTGTAACTGATTATTCTTTTATTGATAAAAGATTTATTAAAAGTTTTTTAAAATCAGCTAAGTGATTTAGAATGTGATGCTTGCGCCAAAGCTAGGCATTAGTGGTAATTGGTTCACTCTTTCGTATTTTACACGGTTAAAATAAAAAATATTTTCTCTGTTGTAAGCATTGGTAACTGACAATGTCATATCAAGGTTAGAAGTTTTACTTAGCTTAATACTTTTGGATACTGATGCATCTAGCCTGTGGTAATACGGTAATCTTCCTTGATTTAGTTCGGCATAATCAATTCCAAGTTGACCATTAGTAGTGGTGTAATCGGTATTAATTCCATCTTCAAAAGTTAGGTTCTCATAAAAACCTTGTGTTTGTGTAAATGGGAAACCTGAACCTAAATTCCATCTCATATCAGCTTTCCAACTGTCATTTTTCCCGAATTTATATGAGGTTACAAAGTTTACATTATGTCTCCTGTCAAAGTGAGGATTATAGGTTGTGTTTCCGTCACTCCTAGTGATTATTCCTAGTGAATAAACTGCCCAAATGTAAAGTTTTTTGCTTTTAAATTTAAGCAATGCATCTACTCCTTTTGCGATACCACTTTCAATAATAAATTCGTCATCATCATTGGAAGTCATATTTCGGTTAATGTTTGTAAGCTGATTAAAATCTTTGATGTATCCTTCAATCTGGAAATCAATTCTTCTGCTAATGTCATATTCAACTCCTGCAATTAGGTGTCGTGCTTTTTGGAATTTATTTTGGTAAGGGTTTCCATCTGCTTGATCAGGAATTTCTTCAGGAGAAGATATGATTCCAGAAAATAAATTCACTACATCTCTATCAGAAGTAGTGCTTAATATATTTTGAGAATAATATCCTGATGAAACTTTAAAACGCATACGATCACTCGCAATGTATTTCATTCCTAATCTAGGTTCAGGAGATACTCCTAAAGTATATTTTTGCAAACGAAATCCAGGTTCAATAATAAAACGAGTGCTTGTAAACTGATAATTTATATAAGCTGAAAATTCGGAAGTATTTTCTTTTTGCTCAATTTTAGTATTTACAGAGTTGTAAGTAGTGAAGTCAGTAGAGAAACCATGAATATCAAAACCATATTTTATTTTTCCATTCGGCTGAAAATAAGTAAAGTCAAATCCCATATTAAAGCCATTAATTCCGCTCTCTCTTAAAGGAGAAGACGCTTCATCTAAAGATATGTTGTAAGAAGAGTAAGCAAAATTTCCTTCAATTAAAACTGGAGTGTTTCCTGGAATTAAAATGAATTCTGAACCTATTCCTTTAGAATCCCAATTTAACTCAGAGATTCCTTCATAATTTACTTTGTCTTGAAAATTAAATCCAAAAACATTTACTTTACTTCCATTGTTTCCGTGTAAGGAAAATTTACCGTACAAATCAGTGTAGGAATAAGGTAAGCCTTTGTCATCAAAATAAAGGATAGGGTATTTGTATAAAACTTCAGAGCTCTTGTCAAGGTAAGAGGTTTTACCCGAAAAAACAAAGGATGATTTTCCGTTTCCAAGTAATGGGCCTTCTACAAAAAGTTTACTTCCAAAAGTATTAGCAGATAGTTTGCCTCCAAATTGTTTTTTGTTTCCATCAATTGTTTTTATGTCCATAATAGAGGAAACTCTTCCTCCATATTCAGCACTAAATCCTCCAGTATATACATCAGTATTTCTTATGATGTCTGTATCAAAAACAGAAAATAAACCTATGGAATGGAATGGACTATAAATTGTCATCCCATCTAGTAGAACTTTGTTTTGAATTGGCGAACCTCCTCTAATGTAAAGCTGTCCTCCTTGGTCACCTGTAAAAACTACTCCAGGAATAACTTGCATATATTGTGCTAAATCAGGCTCACCACCAATAGTAGGAATCATTTCCATGTCTTGCTTAGTGATTTTTATTGCTGCTGCCTTTACTTCTGTTTTCATTTCAGCTCTTGCTGCCGAAATTCTTACTTCATTTAATTTTACGCTTGATTCTGAAATCTCAAGATTCTGGCTAAGTACTTGCCCTGCTCTTAAGCTAATGCTTACTGTTGAAGTGTCATAGCCAATATAAGTAACCATTAGGGTGTAATCTCCAGCGGCCACTTTAGAAATATTATACATTCCATTAATATCAGTTGGAGCTCCAATAGTTGTTCCTTTTAGGAATACATTACAGAACATGACAGGTTCGCCACTGCTTTTTTCGTAAACGAACCCTCTAATGTTTCCATTTTGAGCATAAGTAGTTGCAGTTAAAAGTACTATTGAAAGTAGAAAAAGAAGTTTGCGCATTTTTTAAAAAATTAGTCCGCAAATATAAGTAAATAAAGGTATGATTATTACGCGTGCAGAATTTTGAAAATCAGCTCTTTTAAAAGCCCTTCATGGGTGGTGCTTTTGTTGTTTACCCCCTTGCTTTTTAGGTCATAATCCTTTAGGTGTTCAAAAATATAAAACAATTGTCGTTTGCTATAATGTTGTGCTGCTGTTTGGTATTGGCTTACAAAAAATGGATTTACTTTTAGTACACTTGCTGCAATTTTTGGGCTTTTATCTTCCAGAAAATGGTACACCATAATTTTTTGAAAATAAGAAAATAAAGCACTCATTACTGGTACAATATTATGATTTTTTGGATTGGCTGCAAAATGATTAATTATTCGGTTGGCTTTTACTACTTCCTTTTTTCCCAATGCATTTTGCAATTCAAATACATTATAATCTTTGCTAATCCCAATGTGGTACTCAATAAGTGCTGTAGTGATTTGTTCTTCCTTTTTCACTACTAACATTAATTTGTCTAATTCATTGGTGATTTTGGATAAATCAGCACCAATATATTCGGCCAAAACGGCTGTTGCACTATTGTCAATCTTGTATTTGTTTTCCGTTACATAGGCGTTTATCCAAGCAGGGATTTTGTTGTAGTACAGTTTTTTGCTTTCAAAAACCACACATTTTTTTGCTAGGGTTTTTCCGAATTTCTTGCGTTTGTCAACTGATTTTCCTTTGTAGCAAATTACCAAAAGGGTAGAGGGCTGTACATTGTCCAAGTAAACATCAAGCACATCAATATCTTTTAAATGTTGTGCTTCCCTAATGATGACTACTCTTTTTTCTGCTCCAAAAGGAAATTGTTTTGCCTCAGCAATTGCTTGTGCTGTTTCAATGTCCTTTCCGTAAAGGATTACTTGATTGAATTCAGCTTCTTCAGCTGAGAGTACATTTTTAGCAAAAGCTGTAGCCAGTTTATCAATATAATAAGGTTCGTCCCCCATCAAAAAATAGACGGGTTTCAAATCTTTATTTGCTATTGATGATATGATTTCTTTATAATTCACTTATTTTGTGGATATGAATATGCCTCAATTAAATTTACCAAATGCAGCCCTCAAAACTAAATTAGTTGAAGGGATTGTGCAAGTTTTTGATGCAGTAAGAAAAAAATATTTGGTTTTGACTCCTGAAGAATGGGTTAGGCAGCACTTTATTCATTATTTAAATAAGGAAAAGAATTACCCTTTGGGCTTGATGGGAGTGGAGCAAATGGTAAAATATAATGGTATGCAAACTAGGGCTGATATTGTATTGTATACAACAGATGGAAAGCCGAATGTGATAGTAGAGTGCAAAGCGCCAAAGGTTAAAATTACACAAGATGCATTTAATCAAATTGCAAAATATAATTTTAAATTAAAGGTAGATTTTTTAGTAGTAACCAATGGACTGCAGCATTTCTGTTGCGCTATGGATTATGAAAATAACAAGATTACTTTTTTGGAGGAAGTTCCTTTTTTTTCAAGCCTAGTTTAGGTGCTACAAATTTATTGTAAACTACTAAGCCTCCTATGATTGAAACCATTGTAAGTGCTAGTTTTGTAATATCATTATTTTTATTCATCTTCTTCAGTCTTATTTATTCCCAAATAGATAAAAATAAATCCTAAAATGGTAATGAGGCTTGTCATGGAGAATACCATACTATCTAACCTGCCACTGCTAAAGTTGAAAAACCAACTAATTGTTAATCCGAAAACAGCTATGATAGAGCCTCCTACTAATTCACGTTTCCAAGCTAAATAATTAAGTCCGAAAAGTAAAAGCCAAGGCAAAGTGTTTGGGCAGTTTTTTATTATTCCCATAAACCCTCCACCATATTCTTCTGAGCCAGAAAGCAAAGCAAATGCAAATACAATACTTGTAATTGTCAATAATAGTATGCGTGCAATTTTCCTAAGCATTAGCACCAATAAGGGTAATAACCACAATACATTAAGCCAGTACCAATCAATACGGCTACAATGAGCCATACTTTTGATTCAGTGTTTTTATGGCTTTCCATTTTTTTAACTACAAAGGTAGGGAATGCAATGCGTACCACTCCTTTTATAACTGACATCCAACCGATAAAAGTAACAAAGCCCAACACATCAAATGTCCAAATATTATGCAAGATGATAGCGGGTAATCCAATAAGCAAAGAGAGCATTCCAGTAAACATGACATGGGTTTCGTCCTTGGATGCTGCTATCATTACTTTCATACCTTTTTTGCTAATGAGCAGTGCTCCCGCAAATAAAAAGAAGAAATAGCCGTAAAATTTGAGAAAGAAGATACTTGTTTCCATAGTAATTAGTTTTTGTAAAGGTACTTAATTTATATTAAGTTAAAAGTCAGTGTTTAGGAACTGTTTTATGTTTATTTTCGCGCCCTCAAAAAAATAACCATTATGAAATCAGCATTTAAGTTTATAACACCAAGTAACGGAAGTATTAAAGATGATATTTTATCAGGATTAACAGTGGCTTTAGCATTAGTTCCTGAGGCAGTTGCCTTTGCTTTTGTAGCAGGAATTTCTCCAATTATTGGTTTGTATGGTGCGTTTATGATGGGATTGGTTACTGCTATTTTCGGTGGAAGACCAGGAATGATTTCAGGAGCAACTGGAGCTTTGGCTGTAGTAATGGTACACTTAATAAAAGAAGGAAATGCTATGGGCCCTGACGGAGCAATGATGGGTTTGCAATTTCTTTTTGCAACTTTGATTCTGACAGGAATATTTCAGGCATTTGCAGGAGTGCTTAAAATGGGAAAATTCGTTAGAATGATACCTCATTCAGTAATGATGGGGTTTGTAAACGGATTGGCAATTGTGATTTTCACTTCTCAATTAGGAATGTTTCAGTCAGGAGGAGAATGGCTTGAAGGAGGAGCAATGTTTACTATGTTAGGCTTAGTCGCTTTAACTATGGGAATTATGTTTGTCTTGCCAAAAATTACTAAAAAAATACCTGATGCTTTGGCGGCAATTATTGTTGTTTCGCTTATTGTTATCTTTGGAGATATCGATACTCAAACAGTAAAATCCTTTATTGTTGCCGGTGGTGGTGATGGGATTAAAGCAGGTTTACCAACTTTCAATATTCCTATGATATCGCTTAATTTAGAGACTTTAGGCTTTATCGCTCCTTATGCGTTAATCTTGGCGGCTATTGGACTTATTGAATCCTTAATGACTTTAAATTTAATTGATGAGCTTACTGAAACGCATGGAAATGGAAATAAAGAATGTATTGCTCAAGGTGGTGCAAATATCTTAAACGGTTTCTTTGGCGGTATGGGGGGTTGTGCTATGATTGGACAGTCAATTATCAATATCAAATCTGGTGGTAGGGGAAGGCTTTCAGGAATTACGGCTGCATTGTCGTTATTGGCTTTTATTTTATTTGCATCTTCTTATATTGAGATGATTCCTATTGCTGCTTTAGTAGGCGTGATGTTTATGGTTGTGATTGGAACTTTCGCTTGGAATACCTTTAAGATTTGGAATAAAGTACCTCTTTCTGATGTTTTGGTAATTGCTTTGGTGACTATACTTACTGTGGTTTTTGATTTGGCAATTGCTGTAATCTCAGGGGTTATTGTTTCAGCATTGGTTTTTGCTTGGGAGAATTCATTAATGATTAGAGCAAGAAAATATACAGATGAACATGGAATCAAACATTATGAAATGTTTGGGCCTTTATTCTTTGGTTCTATTGAACTTTTTAATTCTAAATTTGATGTAAAAAATGATCCTAAGGAAGTTGTGATTGATTTTGCAGAAAGCAGGGTAGTTGATCAGTCTGCTATTGAGGCTTTAAATAAGTTAGCAGAGCGTTATCAAAAAAATGGAAAGACAATTCATTTGCGTCACCTTTCTGCTGATTGTGTAAAGCTGATTAAAAGAGCAGAAAAAATCTGTGATGTGAATGTATTAGAGGATCCTGATTATTTTGTTGCAATTGATAATTACAGACAGGCATTAGCAAAAATTAAAGCATAAAAAAAGCCCACTGAAAAGTGGGCTTTTTTTATTTGGTAATCTGAAAACTAAATTTAAGCGTTTTGCTCTTTCATGAAGTTAAGAGCCGAACCTGCTTTAAACCAATCAATTTGAGCCTTATTGTAAGTGTGGTCTAATATAATTGTGTCAGTCGTTCCATCAGCATGAACTGCCTCTAAAGTAAGTTGCTTTCCATCTGTAAATGAATTTAAATCTATAAAATTGAAAGTATCATCTTCTTTTATTAAATCATAATCAGCTTCATTAGCAAAAGTAAGTCCTAACATTCCTTGTTTCTTAAGGTTTGTTTCGTGTATTCTAGCAAATGATTTTACAATAACGGCCATTACTCCAAGGTGTCTTGGTTCCATGGCTGCATGCTCTCTTGATGATCCTTCTCCGTAATTATGATCTCCAATAACTATTGAAGTTATTCCTGCAGCTTTATATCCTCTTGCTACATTAGGTACTTCATCTGTATTTCCGTCTAACTGGCTAACTACTGCATTTGTATTTCCTCCAAAAGCATTCACAGCACCAATCAAACAGTTGTTTGAGATATTGTCTAAATGACCTCTATATCTTAACCATGGTCCTGCCATTGATATATGGTCAGTAGTACATTTTCCTTCTGCTTTTATTAAAAGCTTTGCACCTAAAATGTTTTCTCCATCCCAAGGGTTGAAAGGAGTTAATAATTGCAATCTATTTGAGTCAGGAGCAACAACAACATTAATGTTACTTCCGTCTTCTGCAGGTGCTTGATATCCGTTATCTTCAACTGCAAAACCATTTGGAGGTAATTCATGTCCTATTGGTTCAGCAAGTTTTACTTCTTCTCCATTTTCATTTGTAAGTGTATCCGTTACAGGATTAAAATCTAATCTTCCTGAAATTGCTACAGCAGCAACCATCTCTGGTGATCCTACAAAGGCATGAGTATTTGGGTTTCCATCTGCACGCTTTGCAAAGTTTCTATTGAATGAGTGTACAATAGAATTTTTTTCTTGTTTTTCTGCTCCTTCTCTGTCCCATTGTCCAATACAAGGTCCGCAAGCATTTGTAAATATCTTAGTGCTTTCAAATTTGTTGAAAATATCAATTAAGCCATCTCTTTCAGCAGTATATCTTACTTGTTCTGATCCTGGGTTAATTCCTAAAGTTGCTTTTGGTTTTAATCCTTTACTTACTGCATCATCAACAATAGAGGCTGCTCTTGTTAAATCTTCATAAGAAGAATTTGTACAAGAACCGATAAGTGCCCATTCTACATCTAAAGGCCAATCGTTCTTAACAGCTTTGTCGTGCATTTCAGAAACAGGAGTAGCTAAGTCTGGTGTAAAAGGTCCGTTTAAGTGAGGAGTTAATTCATCTAAATTAATTTCAATTACCTCATCAAAGTATTGCTCAGGATTTGCATAAACTTCAGCATCTCCAGTTAAGTGTTCTCTTATTTCGTTTGCAGCATCAGCTACATCATCTCTATCAGTTGCTCTTAAATATCTTTCTATACTATCATCATAACCAAAAGTTGAAGTTGTTGCTCCAATTTCGGCTCCCATATTACAGATTGTTCCTTTTCCTGTTGCGGATAAAGAAATTGCTCCATCTCCAAAATATTCAGCAATTGCTCCTGTACCTCCTTTTACAGATACAATTCCAGCAACTTTAAGTATTACATCTTTAGGTGCAGCCCAACCATTAAGGTTTCCTGTTAATTTTACACCAATCAATTTTGGGAATTTTAATTCCCAAGGCATTCCTGCCATTACATCTACAGCATCAGCACCACCTACACCAATTGCTACCATTCCAAGTCCTCCAGCATTTACAGTATGTGAATCTGTTCCAATCATCATTCCCCCTGGGAAAGCATAATTTTCCAATACTACTTGATGTATGATTCCTGCTCCTGGTTTCCAAAATCCTATTCCGTATTTATTACATACTGAACTTAGAAAATTAAATACCTCATTATTTTGGTTTATTCCTTCTTGTAAATCTTTACTTGCTCCTAATTTTGCTTGTATTAAATGATCAGCATGTGCTGTAGAAGGAACTGCAACCTTGCTTTTTCCTGCTTGCATAAATTGTAAAAGTGCCATTTGTGCGGTTGCATCTTGCATTGCTACTCTATCTGGAGCGAAATCAACATAATCTTCTCCTCTTGTAAATGCAGTATCAGCATTTCCATCCCAAAGATGTGTATATAGAATCTTCTCGGATAATGTTAATGCTTTTCCTGTTGCTTTTCTTGCAGCTTCAACTGCTGTAGGGTATTTTTTATATACCTCTCTAATCATTTTAATGTCAAATGCCATGCCGTGTTTTGGTTTTAAATTAGGATTGCAAATATAATAATTTGCATTTATATTTCTATTGAAATTTGGTTAGGATATTACTTGTCAAAAAATAGGTTAATAAAAAAGCCGAACGGTTAGGTTCGGCTTTTAAATATATTGATTGAATTGTATTATTCAGCAATAACGCTATAAGCTACAGTTGCGCTTACAGTTCTGTGTAATCTTACTTCAGCTTCATATTTCCCTAATTCTTTTACCTTAGGTAATTTTACGAAACTTGCATCAACAGTATGTCCTAATGCTGCTAAAGCATCAGTAAATTGTGCTGTTTTTACTGAACCAAATAGTTTTGTTCCACCATCAGCAACTTTTGCAGTTAATACAATTTGTAATTTAGGTAATGCTTCAGCAATTTTATTTGCTGCTACTATTTCCTTTTCTTCCTTTTGTGCTTGTTGTTTTAAATTTTCATTTAAAACTTTCACAGCTGATTCAGTAGCTAAAACACCTAATCCTTTTGGGATAAGAAAGTTTCTACCGTAACCATTTTTTACTGAGACGATTTCATTTTTGAAACCTAATTTCTCAACATTTTCTTGTAATATAATATTCATGTTTCCTTAAGTTTTATGATTATTTCAAATTATCAGCTACATATGGTAAAAGAGCGATTTGTCTTGCTCTTTTTACTGATACAGCTAATCTTCTTTGGAATTTTAATGAGTTACCAGTAATTCTTCTTGGTAAAATTTTTCCTTGCTCATTTAAAAAACGCATTAAAAATTCAGGATCTTTATAGTCAATATAATCTATCCCCATTTTTTTGAAACGGCAATATTTATTTTGTTGTCTTAATTCAATATCTACTGGAGATAAGTATTTGATGTCTGTTTTATTTCCCATGATTATTCAGCTTTTGCTTTAGTACTTAATTTCTTTTTTCTTCTATCAGCATAAGCTAAAGCAAATTTCTCTAATTTTACTGTTTGCCATCTGATAACACGCTCGTCTCTTTTGAACTCAACTTCAAAGTCATTGATGACTTGTCCGTCAGCTTCAAATTCAATTAGGTAATAGAAACCTGTCTTTTTCTTTTGGATTGTGTACTTTAATTTCTTCAATCCCCAATTTTCTTCATTGGTAATTTTTCCTTTGTTTTCCTTAATGTGGTCAACAAATTTCTTTACTGTTTCCTTTACCTGATCTTCAGATAAAACGGGATTCATAATGAAAACAGTTTCGTAAGTAGTCATCTTGTTTTGTTTTAGTTAATAATTTTTACGGGCGGCAAATTTAGTAAAAACATTCAATTCTACATAATTAGCAGTGTTTTTTAATTTGATTAAATATATAGCGCCTGTTTTAAAGGAAATGTTAGTTTTGTCTTTCGTATTTTAAAAATTGATTAATGAGTGATTTTATTGTATCTGCTAGGAAGTATAGGCCATCAACTTTTGATGCTGTTGTTGGGCAATCCTCTATTACTTCAACCTTAAAAAACGCAATTAAAAGCAATCAGTTGGCGCAATCTTTTCTGTTTTGTGGTCCAAGGGGTGTCGGAAAAACCTCTTGTGCTCGTATTTTAGCTAAAACAATTAATTGCGAAAAAGTCACAGAAAATACTGAAGCATGTGATGAATGTGTGAGTTGTAAGTCCTTTAATGAGAATGCCTCTTTTAATATTCATGAACTTGATGCAGCATCTAATAATTCAGTTGATGATATAAGAAAGTTGGTGGATCAAGTTAGGTTTGCGCCACAAGTAGGAGCTTACAATATCTATATTATTGATGAGGTGCATATGTTGTCTGCACAAGCGTTTAATGCTTTTTTAAAAACACTTGAAGAGCCGCCAAAGCATGCTAAGTTTATTTTAGCAACTACTGAAAAGCATAAGATTATTCCAACTATTTTATCAAGGTGTCAAATCTTTGATTTTAAAAGAGTGGGGATTAATGATATTTCTAGTCACTTGGCTTTTGTGGCGAAAAGTGAGGGAATTACTGCTCAGCAAGAAGCCTTGCATTTAATTGCTCAAAAGTCGGATGGTGCAATGCGTGATTCACTTTCTTTGTTTGATAGATTGGTAAGTTTTTCTGATAAAGAATTGACTTATAAAGGGGTGATTGAGCATTTGAATATTTTGGATTACGATTATTATTTTAAAGTTACAACTGCACTATTAAAGAATGATATTAATTCTCTATTGAATTTATTCAATGAGATATTAGATAATGGTTTTGATGGGCATCATTTTATAAATGGTTTGGCTGAACATTTACGAGATATATTAGTAGCGAAAGATGAAAGTACACTTGCCTTATTGGAAAAAGGTGATGCTTTGCAAAAAAGGTATCTTGAACAGTCGAAAGCTTGTGAACTTAGTTTTTTGATTCCTGCTTTAAATTTATGTAATGAGTGTGATGTGCAGTACAAAACATCAAACAATAAACGACTATTAGTTGAACTTTGCTTAATGCGAATTTCTTCAATAGGACATCAAATGGCTGAAAAAAAAAGCCCTAAAAGTTTTGTAGTCACCTTAAATGACAATAAAAGAGAAGTTTCAGTTGAAAAAGCAGTAAAAAAGGTAGTAAATGTTCAAAAAGCGCCAGTTATTAGTGAAATCGTAAAGGAGGTTGTGGTGCCAAAACCAATTTCTAGAATATCATTATCTACTAAGAAGAAGTCCAAAACGATTTCTATAACAGCAGCTTTTCAGCAATTAAATCAGAAAAAAGAAGTTGAGCAGGAAGTAGATACTTCTAATTTGAGAAGGATAGATTTTACGGAAACAAAAATGCTTGTTACTTGGAAGGACGTAATTGAATTTGTAAAGAAAAAAGGAAAATCAAATTTAGGAATTACATTAGGTGTTTTCCCTCCAGTATTAAAAGCAAATTACGAAATAGAATTGCCTTTAAGCAATAGTTCGCAAGTAGAAATGCTACTAGAAGAAAAGTATATGATTTTAGAGTTTTTAAGAAATAAATTAAATAACGATTATATTGAAATAAGCACTAAGGTAATTGAAGGGAAAAAAAGTAATATACCTTATACTAATAAAGATAAATTTGCCAAAATGGTGGATGAGAATCCTCATTTGGAAACTTTAAGAATGAAACTAGGACTTGATCCTGATTATTAATCAAAAATAAATGAATATGAAACCAAAACAAATCTTAACCATTGTGCTAATAGTAGCAGCAGGAATCTATTTCGCAATAAATGCTAAAGAACAAATGAATAAAATTGAAAATAAGTATGAAACGGCCTCAAACGATCCGTTAAAAGCAAGAATTTATACGCTTGATAACGGACTTAAAGTGTACTTAACGGCTTATAAAGATGCACCAAGAATTCAAACAAATATTGCTGTGCGTGCCGGAAGTAAGAACGATCCTGCTGACGCTACAGGTTTGGCTCATTATTTAGAGCATATGCTATTCAAGGGGACTGATGTTTTTGGTTCTTTGGATTTTGAAAAAGAAGCGCCAATGTTAGATGAGATTGAGGCACTTTATGAAGAGTATCGTACGATTGATATGGATGATACTGAAAATAGAGAAAGAGTATGGAGGCAGATTGATTCTGTTTCAGGTGAAGCAGCAAAATTTGCCATTGCCAATGAATACGATAAAATGGTGAGCGGACTAGGAGCAAAGGGTACGAATGCTTATACCTCTAATGAAAAGACAGTTTATATTAACGACATTCCATCTAACCAAATTGAAAAATGGTTAAAATTAGAGGCAGAGCGTTTTCGTTATCCTGTTTTTAGATTATTCCATACAGAGTTAGAGGCGGTATATGAAGAAAAAAATAGAGGATTGGATAATGATGGAAGTAAAATGTTTGAAGCATTGTTTGATGGATTATTCCCTACACACCAATACGGACAACAAACTACAATTGGTACGATTGAGCATTTAAAAAATCCTTCTTTAACTGAAATTAGAAAGTATTTTAATAAATATTATGTGCCAAATAATATGGCAATTTGTCTGTCAGGTGATTTTGATTATGATGAAACAATTAATTTGATTAATAAATACTGGGGAACTTTTGAAAGAAAAGAAGATCCTACTTTTGAAGTAATTAAAGAAACTCCAATTGCAGCACCTGTGTATGCTGAGGTGTATGGTCCAGAAGCAGAAAGATTATACATTGGTTTTCGTTTTGATGGAGCAAATTCAGATGATGCAAAAATGCTAACTATGATGGATATGGTGCTTTCTAATTCGGCAGCAGGACTTATTGATTTAAACTTAAATCAAGCACAAGAATTAATAGGAGGTGGTTGTTTTCCTTATGTATTGGAGGATTATTCCATGCACGGATTTTACGGTAGTCCAAAACAAGGACAAACTTTAGAACAAGTGAGGGATTTATTGTTGGCTCAAATTGAAGATGTAAAAGCAGGAAATTTCCCTGATTGGTTAGTAGGAGCTATTATTTCTGATCTTAAAGTAAATCAAATTAAGAAATTAGAAAGTAATAGTGGGAGAGCAGGTGAATTTGTTGATGCCTTTACTTTAGGGATTTCTTGGGAGGATCATCAAAATGAAATGGATGAGTTAGAGAAAGTAACTAAGGAAGAAATTGTTGCATTTGCCAATGCAAATTATAGTGATAATTATGTAGTGGTTTACAAAAGAAATGGAGAGGATGAATCCGTATTAAAGGTAACAAAACCTGCTATTACTCCTGTATCAGTTAATCGTGAAGATCAATCAGCATTTTTAGTTAATTTATTGGATGAAGAAGTAGCTGATATTGAACCAGTATTCTTGGATTTTGAAAATGATATTCAACAAGCAACAGTTGGTGATGTTGCGATAATTTACAAAGAAAATACTGAAAATGAAAGGTTTAAACTGAACTATATCATAGATATGGGGAAAGACCATGACAATAGATTAAAACTAGCAGTTGATTATTTAAAATATTTAGGAACTGCTGAAATGTCTCCAGCTCAAAAGGAAGAGGAGTTTTATAAATTAGGATGTGAATTGAATGTAAGTTGTAGTGCTGATAAAGTACAAGTTACTTTAAGCGGATTGGCTGATAATTTTGATGAGTCAGTAGCGCTTTTTGAAACAATATTGGCTAATGCAGTTGCTGATGAAGATGCTTTGGTAGAATTAAAATCTACTTTATTAAAAGGAAGGGCAGATGCTAAATTGAACAAGCAAATTATATTGTGGAGAGCAATGGGTAATTACGCTAAGTATGGTGAAAACTCATCATTTATGAATATCCTTTCTGAAGAGGAATTGAATGCTGTTTCTTCTGAAGAATTATTGGTATTGATTCATAATTTAACTTCTTACAAGCATAGAATTTTTTATTATGGGCCAGATGAAATGGTAGCTGTAGCAGATAAATTAACGGCTTTACATGTTAATAATTCTGAATTGAAAGAAGTTCCTGCTAAACAAGAATTCACTGAAAATGCTATGGATAAACCTTTGGTGTATATTGTTGATTATGACATGAAACAAGCTGAGGTAATGATGCTTGCCAAAGGAAGTAAATTAAATACTGATGAGCTTTCAATCATCAAGTATCATAATGAATATTTTGGTGGCGGTATGAGTTCTATTGTTTTTCAGGAAATGAGAGAATCTAAAGCCTTGGCTTATTCAGTTTATAGCACATATACAACACCTACTGATAAAGATGAATCGCATTACTTAATGAGTTATATTGGTACGCAAGCTGATAAATTATCGGATGCAATGGTGGGTATGACTGAGTTATTGGATGTAATGCCAGAAGCAGAAGCAAACATGAATAATGCAAAAGAGGCAATTGAACAGAAAATCAGAACTGAAAGAATAACAAAATCTAAGGTGCTTGCAGCTTATGAAAAAGCAAATAAAATTGGCTTGAATCATGAGGTAAGAAAAGATGTTTATCAAGCAATCCAAAATTTTGATATGACAAGCTTAACGGATTTTCATAATTCGCATATTGCTACTGGTACAAGAGTAGTAATGGTGCTTGGGTCAAAAGAGGATTTGGACTTGGAAGTATTAAAACAATATGGGGAAATTAAATTTCTTTCTTTAGAGGATGTGTTTGGTTACTAATTTATAATTTCGCATCCCAAAAAAAATAACTAAAAGCACTAGATTCTATATAATGAGTAATCAGAAATCAAAAATAATTTACACAAAAACGGATGAGGCACCAATGTTGGCAACTCATTCTTTATTACCTATTGTTAATGCCTTTACAGCAAAAGCAAATGTTGAGGTAGAAACAAAAGATATTTCTTTGGCAGCAAGGGTATTATCTGCTTTCCCAGAATATTTACAAGAAGAACAAAGGGTTGCTGATGCTTTGGCTGAGTTAGGTGGGCTTGTAAAAAAGCCAGAAGCTAACATTATTAAGTTGCCAAATATAAGTGCTTCTGTACCGCAATTAGTTGCTGTAATTGAAGAGCTTCAAGCAAAAGGCTTTGCGATTCCTTCTTATCCTGATGCACTTGAAACGGCAAAAGATAAAGAAGTAAAATTGCGTTACGATAAAATTAAAGGTTCAGCTGTAAATCCTGTGTTAAGAGAGGGTAATTCAGATAGAAGAGCGCCAAAAGCAGTAAAGAATTATGCAAAAGTAAATCCGCATGCTATGGGAGAGTGGAAGTCAGATTCCAAAACGCATGTAGCAACTATGGAGAGTGGAGATTTCTATCATAATGAAAAATCAGTTTGTGTTGAAAATGCTACTGATGTAAAGATAGAATTATTTGCTACTGATGGAGGTGTTATAACTTTAAAAGCAAGTACTCCTTTGTTGGCTAAGGAAATTATTGATGCTACTGTGATGTCCAAAAAAGCGTTATTGGCCTTTTTGGAAACTGAGATAAAGGATGCTAAAGATTCTGGAATCTTACTTTCTTTACACATGAAAGCAACAATGATGAAGGTTTCTGACCCAATTATTTTTGCTCATGTTGTGCGTGTTTTCTTTAAAGATTTAGTTGAAAAACATGATGTTACTTTTAATGAATTAGGAGTAGATTTCAAAAATGGATTTGGTGATTTAATTTCTAAATTACAAAATACATCAGCAGAAAAAAGAAAAGAAATTGAAAAGGATATTGCTTTAGCATTTGAAAATAATGCAAATATTGCAATGGTGGATTCTGATAAAGGAATTACGAACTTACATGTTCCTTCTGATGTTATTATTGATGCCTCTATGCCGGCTATGATTCGTACTTCTGGTAGGATGTGGAATAAAAATAATGAAACGGAAGATACTAAGGCAATTATTCCTGATAGTTCTTATGCTAGGCTGTACAGTGCTACTATTGATTTCTGTAAAGTAAATGGTGCTTTTGATCCTACAACTATGGGTACTGTCCCAAATGTTGGTTTGATGGCACAAAAAGCGGAAGAGTATGGTTCGCATGATAAAACATTTGAAATTCAAAAATCAGGAGTTGTAAAGGTAACAGATGCTAATGGCACTGTACTTATGGAACATGCTGTTGAGGAAGGTGATATCTGGAGAATGTGTCAAACAAAAGATGAGCCGATTAAGGATTGGGTGAAGCTGGCAGTAAATAGAGCAAAAGCAACTAACTGGCCAACTATCTTTTGGTTGGATGAGGAAAGAGCGCATGATACTGAAATAATTAAGAAAGTTACTAATTACCTTGCTTTGCATGATGTAAAAGGATTGGATATTCAAATTCTTTCACAAGAAGAGGCAACCTTATTTACTTTGGATAGAGTAAAAAAAGGAGAGAATACTATATCAGTAACGGGTAATGTGTTAAGGGATTATTTAACGGATTTATTTCCGATTTTAGAATTGGGAACTTCTGCAAAAATGCTTTCTATCGTTCCGTTAATGAATGGTGGAGGTTTGTTTGAAACAGGTGCAGGAGGTTCTGCTCCAAAGCATGTGCAGCAATTCACAAAGGAAGGGCATTTAAGATGGGATTCTCTTGGTGAATTTATGGCAATTGTTGTTTCCTTGGAACACCTTGCTGATGTGAATAATAACCAAAAAGCTAAACTACTTGCTGATACTTTAGATGTTGCAATTGAAAACTTATTGACCAGTGGGAAATCGCCAATGCGTAAGGTAGGACAGTTGGATAATAGAGGTTCACATTTTTATTTGGCAATGTATTGGGCAGATGAATTAGCAGCACAAACTACAGATGCTGATTTGAAAGCAACTTTTGAGAAAGTAGCCAATGAAATGAAAGACCAGGAAAATAAAATTATGACTGAATTGAATAATGCGCAAGGTGCTGTTGAGGATATTAAAGGGTATTATTTACCTGACACAGTGGCTACTTTTGCAGCAATGCGACCAAGTACTACTTTAAATACTATTATAGATAATATATAGTTGTTGGTTATTGGTTTCTAGTTTTTAGATAAAAAAGCCGAGCATTTGCTCGGCTTTTCTTTTGTATGTCATCCTGAATAAAAGTGAAGGGTCTATTCATGTTCTTTTTACCCACCCCTTAATCCCCTCCCAAGAGGGGAGTTTCTGAAATTCTGATAGTTCTCCTCCTTGGAGGAGTTAGAGGTGGGTTTGTATGAAATAAGCTGTTTTCAAAAAGTTTGGTAACAATAATCCTTAGTCAGATGGCTTTTATTATGTGTCAGCTAACTTGTTTTGGATGTTTACTGCTAGGTTTGTTAGTTTTTAAAGAATTCTTCTTTAAAATTAATCAAGTAAAGTTTCTTGCTAGCTCTAGTCATTGCAGTGTAAAGCCATCTTAGGTAGGATTTATCAAGCATACTTTCAGTAAAATATCCTAGGTCAATAAAAACATTTTCCCATTGCCCCCCTTGTGATTTGTGGCAAGTAATAGCGTAAGCAAATTTTATCTGCAAGGCATTAAAGTATTCATCTTCTTTTATCTTTTTATTGAGTTCTTTTTCTCCTTTATAATCTAGTGCAACTTCTTTGTATAGTTGTTGATATTGCTCATAAGTCATGGCAGGGCTTTCACTTGTAAGGGTGTTTAGTAAAAGGATAACCTCTAATTCTTTTTCATCAGGATAATCTACCATCTGTACACTTGCCTTGGCAAAACGAAAACCATATCTTTCTACTGTTTCTTTAATACGGATTACCTCAACAATATCTCCATTGGCAATAAATCCTGCCTTGCTGTCGTCATCTAGCCAGTGGTAATTATTTCTTACTACCATAAGCATATCACCAGTTGAGATTTCATTTTCTTGCCATCTAATTTTTGCTCTTATCTGCTGATTGTATTGGTTGGCTCTTTTGTTTGATCGGCAAAGTACAGTAGTACTATTTACACCCTCATTGCTATAAGCGGTTTCAAGTGCATCTTGCAAATCTTCCCCAGTGTTTAGTCTTACAACTTCAGCATTAGTTGCTAACTTTGGATAGGAATAATCAGCATTTGCAATTCGGTTTCTTAGGTCGGTTGCGTTTTCTAGGATAAGGGAATCTTCTTTTTGTCTTACCACTTGGGTAAGTTCCTTGCAGATAACTTGTTTGCTGTAGTTTAACTCTAGTTTATCTTCATCAAGTGCAGGGCTTACCTCCAAGTGTACGGGTGGGAGTTGGGCTGTATCTCCAATCAAGATTAATTTGCAATCCTGCCCTTCATATACATATTCAATCAAGTCATCTAAAAGGGAGCGATTACCAAATCCTTTGTCCGAGTTTTCAGGAATCATGGATGCCTCATCTACTATAAAGATGGTGTTACTGTGTGTGTTCTCTTTTAGTTTTATAAATGTGTTACCACTTTTATTAGTTCGTATCCAGTATATTTTTTTGTGTATTGTGCTAGCTGATTTTTTGGAGTATTTTCCTAGCACTTTAGCGGCTCTTCCTGTTGGTGCCATAAGTACGGAGCGTTTTCCAAGTATTGGTAATGATTTTACCAAAGTAGAAACTAAAGTGGTTTTCCCAGTTCCTGCATATCCTTTTAGCATAAAAACACTTCTGTTGCCAATGGTACTTACAAAGTCTGCAATATCGGTAATTAACTCATTTTGTTCGCTTGTGGGCGTAAAGGGAAAATGGAATCTAAGTTTTTCTTGAAGTTTTTTGCTTTTCATTTGTTACAAGATATTTACCTCTGGTTCTATGCTGATTCCGTATTTGTCTTTTATTTTCTGTTGTATTTTTTTTGCAAGATTAATTATTTCTTTTCCACTTGCGTTTCCGTAATTTACTAAAACTAAGGCTTGATTTTTATGTACTCCTGCATCTTCTTTTCTGTAGCCTTTTAGGCCAGCATTGTCAATAAGCCACCCAGCAGCAATTTTGGTTTCCGTTTCTGATATTTTGTATCCTACCATTTCAGGGAATTCTTTTTTCAATCCCTCAAACTGACTTGTTTCAATAATAGGATTTTTAAAGAAACTTCCGCTATTGCCTAATTCTTTTGGGTTGGGTAGTTTTCTGCTTCTTATGTTGATGACGGCAGTACTTATGTTCTTTGAGTTTGCTTCTAGTTGTAGCGTGTTAAGTTCGTCTTGTATTGCTCCGTAAGAGGTTTTGTTTAAAGCTGTTTTTTGTAATTTGAATTCCACCTTAGTAATGATGAATTTATTTTTTAGTTTGTGTTTAAAAATGGAATTTCTATATTCAAAATTACAATCACTATTGCTAAAAGTTTTTATTGTTTTGTTTTCAATCTCTAAAGCAGTTACTTTATGGATAGTGTCTTTTACTTCCATTCCATAAGCGCCAATGTTTTGTACAGGGCTAGCGCCAACAGTTCCTGGTATTAAGGCTAGGTTTTCTATTCCTGATAGTTCTTGGCTAACGCTCCACATTACAAAATCATGCCATATTACTCCTGCGCCAACCTCTACAATTATTTCATTGTCATTATCTTCAAGTATGCATATTCCTTCTATTTTGTTGTGTAGCATAATCCCATTGTAGTCCTGTGATAATAGGATATTTGAGCCGCTTCCAAGTATAAAGAATTTATGTTTTTGATGTAAGTTGGTGGCGAGTATTTCTTTCAGCTCAATTACAGAATCAAATGTTGCAAAGTACTTTGCTTTTGCAGCTATACCAAAAGTATTGTAATTCTTTAAAGAGTAATTGTGTTGTATGTTACTCATGATTCATTACAATTTCGCTAACTTTTTTATTTGCACATTGCAAAGTGCGTGCTTTGTATTTTTTTATGATTGAATAATCATGTGTTGCAATCAAAACAGTTGTTCCTGTTGTGTTAATTTCTTGCAATAGTTCAATAATTTTTTCTGATTTTTCAGGATCTAGATTTCCTGTTGGCTCATCTGCTAAAATAATTTCAGGATGATTCAAAAGTGCACGAGCAATAGCTGCTCTTTGTTGCTCTCCTCCTGATAACGCATAGGGCATTTTATCTTTTACGCCACTAAGGTGTACGCTATCTAGTACTTTATTTATTCTTTCGCTAATTTTTGCTTTGTCTTTCCATCCTGTAGCTTTTAGTACAAAGGCTAAGTTTTCAAAAACGGTCCTATCGGATAATAATTGAAAGTCCTGAAATACAATGCCTAGTTTCCTTCTCAAGTATGGAATTTCTTTCCTTTTAATTTTGTTAAGGTCAAGTTCAGCAATAGAAATATTTCCTGCGCTTACTTTTAGCTCTCCGTACAATGCTTTTAGTAGGGAACTTTTTCCACTTCCTGTTTCCCCAATCAGATATAGAAAGTCACCAGCATTTACTTTTAATGTAATGTTACTAAATATTTGCTGATCCATTTGGTGTATATCTACACCTTCTAAATTAATGATAGGCTTATTCATTTTCGCTATAGTATTTGTGAATTTTCCCGTACGGAATAGTTTCTAGCAAGGCCATAATTCCTTCCGTGTCTGCTTCTAAATTGTTTTTCTTTAGTCCGGCTACTTGTTGGCTTAGTCTGAAATAAGCTCGTAAGGTCATGTGCTCATCTCTAATCTGCACAAAGTCAGGGATGGTTTTTGTTCCTTTTATTTTTAATATATATAACACTAAGGCAAATTAAGAAATTTTATCTTCATAAATTGCTTGTTTCTACTAATAATTGTTAAAAAAAGCTGTTGAAAACTTCAGTTAACACTTTTTTACGCAAAGGCTAAATTAGCTACTTTTAAATCTGATAAGAAATCCTATGCCTAAAATTATAAATCTCATTCTTTTATCACTGCTTTGTAGTGTTAATCTTATAGCTCAAAATACTAAGTTTACTGAAGCAAATACTTTGTTTGCGGAAGGGAAGTTTAGTGCTGCACAAGCTTTATATCAAAGTGTAATTGCTAATGATGGCTTTGCAGAGAGTGCGTCTTACCATAATGCAAAATGTTCAAAGGAGTTATTTTCTTCAGATGCAATCTTTTTGTATGAGCAATTTTTGTCAATTTTTCCTTTTACTTCTTTTAAGGCTGAAGTGAATGAGGATTTAGCTTTGTTGTATTATAGGGATATGAATTATCCAAAGGCAGTAAGTTACTTTTTGCAATTAGAGGATTTAACTGCACAACCTCATTTGGTATTTAAGTTGGCTTATGCTAATTTTAGCATTGATTCTTTGGTGGATGCTCAGTATTACTTTTCAAAACTAATGAATACTGAAAGTAAATATGCGGCAACTGCTCAGTATTATTCTGCTTATATCTCTTATCAAAACGGCTTGTACAAAACGGCTTTAAATGGTTTTGAGCAGTTAATTGCTGACGAACAATTTGGTGCAATTGCTCCTTACTATATTGCGCAAATTTACTTTTTTCAGCAAAGCTATAAGCAGTTAATTGCATTTGCCTCACCACTTATCGAGAGTGTTATTCCCTCACGAAAGGAAGAAGTAAATCGTTTACTGGCAGAGGCTTATTATCGTACTCAGGATTATGACAATGCTATTGTCCATTTTAATGTTTATCTTCAGCAGGGCGAACAAGTAAATCCTATTGTTCATTTTTTGTTAGGACAATCGTATTTTAAAGTTCAGCACTACGAAAATGCTATCAACTATTTGGAAAAGGTAAGCAGTACTTCTGATAGTATTGCTCAGCATTCTACTTATGTTTTGGGAGCGTCTTACTTGCAATTGAAACACTATAATTATGCATTGCAGGCTTTTAAAAAATCGGCTACTTATAGTTATGATTTGAAACTTAAGGAAGATGCTGCTTATAATTATTCAAAATTATCCTATCAGTTGGATTTACCTTTTGATAATACTTTAGCTGTACTCAAATCTTATTTGGAGGAGTATGATAATGCAGTGCATAAAAAAGAAATTGAATCCTTAATGGTTCAGACTTTTCAGAGCAGTAGTAAGTATATAGAAGCATTTACTGCTCTTTCAGTAATTCATCTTCCTAGTCATCAGCAGCAAAAGGCATTGCAACAACTTTCTTTTTTCTTGGGTGTAAAGGAATATAATAATGCGGCTTATAGTCAAGCGTTAACTTATTTCAAATTAGCTACTCAATATCCTGTTGATGATAAAATAGCGTATGTAAATACTTTTTGGTTGGCGGATTGCTATTATCAGTTAGGTAGCTTTGAAAAATCAGTAGAAGTGTATGTTAATTTAACAGTAAATAATTCAGCTGAATTAGGTAGTTATGACACACAAAAACAATATAATTTGGCCTATGCCTATTTTAAGCAAGGAGAATATAAATTGGCAAATACTTATTTTAGGAAGTATGAGAAGCTAGCCACTGATAGTATGCATTTGAATGATGCTTATTTGCGAATTGCTGATTGCTTTTTTATGACTCAGGAATTTTCTTTATCTGAAAAGTATTATGATAAAGCAATTTTCTATTCTTTGTTTGATGGCGATTATGCAATGTATAAGCGTTCAGTTGCTTTAGGGTTGGTAGGCGAAAATATTACTAAAGTGAAATTGTTAAAACAATTAACAAGTGATTTTTTAACTTCTGCTTATTATGATAATGCTTTGTATGATTTGGCTAGGTATTATAAAAATTCTGCTAAAAATGAATTGGCAATTAGTTATTATGATAAACTCTTTTTAGCGACAACTAACGAACAATTTATTGCTGATGCACATCTAAGCAAGGGGATGATTTACTTTAATAGTGGAAAGGTAGAGCAGGCAATTGAATCCTTTTTGTTTGTGGTGAATAATTTTCAGCAAACTATTTATTTTAAAGAAGCTTTATCTGGTCTGCAGGCTGCTTATATTAGTTTGGCTAAGGTGGATGAGTATTTGGCTATTGTAAACGGATTGCCAGAAATAAGTATCAGCAGTGCAGAGCAAGATTCCTTGACTTATAACACCGCCTTTATGAAGTTTTCGGAGGGAGATTATGCGGTTGCACACACAACTTTTTCTCAGTATTTGAAAAAATTTGAAAATGGAATATTTAAAATAGATGCGACTTATTATAATGCAATTTCATCAGTAAAAGTGGGTGATACTATTAGTGCTGTACTAATGTATGAGTTGTTGATTGGTGTTGCTAATGCTGAATATCAGCAAACAGCCTTAAGTTATTTGGCAAGAAAATATTATGCTCAAGATGATTACGCAAACTCAAATATCTATTATCAAACTTTAGAGAAAATAGCTGCTAATAACTCTTTAAAGCGTGAGGCAGTAATTCGTTTAATGTATGGGAATGAAAAGCTGAATACTGAGCTTGCTAATAGGTATGCTCAGCAGGTTATTGGTTTAGATAAAACAGATGATTGGCTGATGAGTAAGGCGAAAATTATTATTGCGCGCTATCAATTTGCTAGTGGGAATTATGCTAAGTCAAAAACTACTTTTGAACAAGTAGAAAAGCTATCGGAATATGATGAGGGAGCAGAAGCGAAATATCATTTGGCATACCTTACTTATTTGGATGATAGCTTTGTGTTAGCTGAAAAAATGATATTTGAATTGGCTGAGGATTATAGCAGTGACCATTTTATTGCAAAGGCATTTATTCTGTTGGCGGATATTTATGTTATTCAGGAAAATGATTTTCAAGCAAAAGCAACTTTGGAAAGTATTATTGAAAATCATGATGGAGAGGACTTGATAAATGTAGCGCGTAAAAAATGGGAGTTAATAGTAGAAAGAGAAACTTTGAAAAATGCAATAAAAGAAGGTCCTCAAAGTTATATTGAGATATCAGAAGAGGAATTTGATTATGACTTGGAAGAATTTTTGATTGAAGAGATAATTGATGAAGACTATAAAGTAGTGGCTCCTGATACTTTGGTTGAACTAAAAACAGATAGCGTAGAAATAATTCACGAATACATTGAAATAGATGAAATTGAATAAAATAATAGCAGTATTTTTATTAAGTACTACAGGGATTTTAGCCCAAGATATTGGTACAACTGAAGTGAAGGTGGTGGAAGGATTTAAACCAACTATACCGGAGGCAAGTCGCTTGAATGAAAAAGCAACTTTTGCGGATACAACCAAAAAAAACAGAACGCAAGAATATGCAGTTGTTGCCACTGATTTAAAATCGGACTATAAAACAAGGCCTTTAAAGGCTGCAAAAGTAAAGGCGGATAAAATCCCACAATTGTACGGAACAAAAGTGGGGATTGCTTTTGGAAATGCTTGGACAACAAAAGCAAGTATTGTGCATAACAGTAAGCGTTCCAAAACTTTGAGTTATGGGATTATTGCAAATCATTTTGCTAATAGTTATAAGCCAGAAGATAGAGGTGCTAAAAACAGCAAAAACACTTTGCATTTGTATGGGAAGAAAATGAGCGCATCTCATATTTTTATGGCAAACCTAGATTATGATAGGAGAACGGCTTTATATAGGGGTGCAGATCCAACATTATTTTCTGAAAAATTTTACAGAAATCGCTTTGCGTACACAAAACTTTCTTTTTCTGCTATTTCCAAAGAGTTGGCGGTCGATAAGTTAAAGCACCATACTACTTTTTTTGTTTCTGATTTGAATGAGCTTTCTGAAAATCAAATCCACTTGAGTACGAATTTAAACAAAACGATAAGGGGTTTACCTTTTGCTTTGGAAATTGAGTTGAACGATTATTTGAATTATAATAATCCTGACTATAAGGGTGAAAATGCTAGTGTTCAGTCGCTTCATTTTTCACCTTCTACTTCATTTATAAAATATGGGGTTGATTTTGATTTAGGAGTGGAATTCCATTATTTATCGGACGGCACACCTTTTGAGGTTTTTCCGCAAATTAAGGCGACTAAAGAGCTTGTGAAAGATGTTTTATTGGTGTATGGTGGTTTGCGTCATAGCGAGCAAAGACATACGCTCAAATTGCTTTCTGATGAGAATCCTTATATTCATTCCTATGGAACAAACCAGGCTGTTTTTGCTGGAAAATCGATCTTACAAACTCTAAAAACAACCGATACTGACGAAATATATGTTGCAATGCGTAATGTGTTGGGTAAAGGTGAAGTGTTTGAAGGGAGTGTAGCTTATGGTACAGTTGATAATTTTGCTGAGTTTGTTGGTGTTACAAATGGCAGTTACAATCGTTTTAGGGTAGATTATAGAAATGTAAAGCAATTCCATATTAAAGCGAATTATGATAGAAAAATAAATAATATGATCAACTTAACAGCAAATGCTGATTATTACAAGTGGAATAAAGAAGTTTATCACAAGTCTAATTTCACTTGTGCTATTAGTACTCCTGTTAATTTGAGAGATAAAATAAAAGTTACTCCATCAGTAAATTATGTGGGAAGTAGGTATGCGGTTAAATATCCTTTTCCAGAATCCAATTTTGCTGATGTGGTTGATGATGTAGAGCTTCCTTCTCAATTTCATGTGAATCTATCTTTTTATTATTCTTACAGTAAACAACTTTCGGCCTATGTACAGTTGAACAACCTCACCAACTCCAAACAAGATATGTGGAGAGATTATCGTGAAGTTGGTTTTAATGGTCTTTTTGGGCTTAATTATTCCTTCTAATTTTATCAACATTTGTTGAAAAACTCCTTTTAATTTTCATGCTTTTTTGGGTGCTTTAACTCATTGTATAATTGTATATTTGTCTGTTTTAAAAAAATAGAGAAAATAATTCAATTTTATGAGTGAAGAAAATAAAAATCAAGACTATAGTGCGGATAATATCCAAGTACTTGAAGGGTTAGAGGCGGTTCGTAAAAGACCAGCCATGTATATTGGTGATATTGGACTGAAGGGTTTACATCATTTAGTATATGAAGTAGTGGATAATTCAATTGATGAGGCACTTGCTGGACATTGTTCGCATATCGATTGTTTTATTAATGAAAATAACTCAATTACAGTAACAGATAATGGGAGAGGGATTCCAACAGGAATGCATGAAAAAGAAGGTCGTTCTGCTTTAGAAGTGGTGATGACGGTACTGCATGCTGGGGGTAAATTTGATAAAGGTTCTTACAAGGTTTCTGGTGGACTGCATGGTGTTGGTGTTTCTTGTGTGAATGCACTTTCTTCCGATTTAAGAGTTGAGGTGCACAGAGAAGGGAAAGTATTTGAACAAGAATATAAAATTGGTGCGCCACAATATGATGTGCGTGAAATAGGAACGACTGATATTACAGGAACAAGGGTTACTTTCTTGCCAGATGCTTCCATTTTTGAAGATACAATTTATCATTTTGATATTATTGTGGCTCGTTTAAGAGAGTTGGCTTTCTTGAATAAAGGGATTCACCTTTCTATTACAGATAAAAGAAGAAAGGATGATGACGGAGAGTTTGTAAAAGAAGAATTTTATTCTGAAGGAGGATTGAAAGAATTTGTTTCATTTTTAGATGAAACAAGAGATTCTATTTTAGAAGATGTAATTTATATTGATGGCGAAAGAGATGGTGTTCCAGTTGAGGTAGCAATGGTTTACAATACTTCCTATACTGAGAATGTACATTCTTATGTAAATAACATTAATACGCATGAAGGAGGTACTCATCTTTCAGGATTTAGAAGAGGACTTACGCGTACGCTTAAAAAATATGCAGATGGTTCAGGCTTACTTAAAAAAGTAAAATTTGAAATTTCTGGAGATGATTTTAGAGAAGGATTGACAGCTGTAATTTCTGTAAAAGTAATGGAGCCTCAGTTTGAAGGGCAAACGAAAACAAAATTAGGAAATAAGGAAGTTACTTCTGCAGTTTCACAATCGGTAAGTGATATGCTTACTTTCTATTTGGAAGAAAATCCTGACCAAGCAAGAAGAATTGTACAGAAGGTAATCTTGGCTGCAACTGCCCGTAATGCTGCAACTAAGGCAAGAGAAATGGTGCAGAGAAAGAGTGTGCTTACAGGTTCTGGTTTACCTGGAAAATTATCTGATTGTTCGGAAAAAGATCCTGCAAAATGTGAAATTTTCTTAGTAGAGGGAGATTCGGCAGGTGGTACAGCAAAGCAAGGTAGGGACAGACATTTTCAAGCAATTTTACCTTTAAGGGGGAAGATTTTAAATGTTGAAAAAGCTATGCAACATAAAGTATTCGAAAATGAGGAAATCAAGAATATGTTTAAGGCGCTTGGTGTTTCTATCGGTACTCTTGATGATGAAAGAGAATTAAACATTGATAAGTTAAGGTATCATAAAGTAGTAGTCATGACGGATGCGGATATTGATGGATCTCATATTGCTACTTTATTATTGACTTTCTTTTTCCGTTTCTTAAAACCACTTATTGAGCAAGGATATGTTTATATTGCTACTCCACCTTTATACCTCTTAAAAAGAGGGAAAGATCATAGATATTGTTGGGATGAAGATCAAAGAGAATTAATGGTTCAAGAGATGAAGGGTGGTAAGGATGTAAATGTAATAATACAAAGGTATAAAGGGCTTGGGGAAATGAATGCTTCACAGCTTTGGGATACTACGCTAAATCCTGAATTCAGAACGCTTAAGCAAGTTACTATTGATAATGCAGCAGAAGCAGATAGAGTATTCTCTATGTTAATGGGGGATGAAGTTCCGCCAAGGAGAGCCTTTATTGAAGCAAATGCTAAATATGCTAATATTGACGCTTAAGACAGAGGCAAGTGACTAGAGAAAAATACAACCCCTAGTGGCTAAAAACTAAAAACTGTTGTCATCCTGAACATTAGTTGAAGGATCTCGTTTTTGAACATTTTTTTTCGACTTAAAAAACAAAATAATCAAATAAACAAATATATAATGAAAGTTACAGTAGTAGGAGCAGGAGCAGTAGGAGCAAGTTGTGCGGAATATATCGCGATAAAAAACTTTGCATCAGAGGTAGTATTAGTAGATATTAAAGAAAATTTTGCTGAAGGAAAGGCAATGGATTTAATGCAAACTGCATCTTTAAACGGGTTTGATACTAAAATTACAGGTTCAACTAATGATTATTCTAAAACTGCAGGAAGTAATATTGCAGTTATTACTTCAGGGATTCCTAGAAAACCAGGAATGACAAGAGAAGAATTAATTGGAATTAATGCAGGGATTGTAAAATCTGTTTCTGAACAATTGATTAAATATTCTCCTGATGTAATTTTAATCATTGTGAGTAATCCTATGGATACTATGACTTATTTAGCACACAAAGTAACTGGTTTGCCAAAAAACAGAATTATTGGTATGGGTGGTGCTTTGGATTCTGCAAGATTCCAATACCGTTTGGCAGAGGCAATGGAGTGCCCAATGTCTGATATTGATGGTATGGTAATTGGTGGTCATTCTGACAAAGGAATGGTGCCTTTAACGCGTTTAGCATCTAGAAATTCAGTAAGAATTTCAGAATTCTTACCTGCTGAAAGGTTGCAGAAAGTATTGGAAGATACTAAGGTTGGTGGAGCTACATTGACAGGAATGTTAGGTACTTCAGCTTGGTACGCGCCAGGTGCTGCAGTTTCTTCATTAGTTCAGTCTATTGCTTGTGATCAGAAAAAAATGTTCCCTTGTTCAGTATTGTTGGAAGGTGAGTTTGGTTTGAATGACTTATGTATTGGTGTGCCGGTTATCTTAGGTAAAAACGGGATAGAAAAGATAGTTGAAATCAACTTGGATGAGGAAGAATTAAGTCAGTTGAGAGCTTCTGCAGAGGGAGTAAAAGCAACAAACACTTTACTAAACGATTTAAATTTATAATATTTACCAATTAGTGTTGCTGATTAAAGAAAACTTTCTATTTTTGCAGCCCTAATTTAAGAAGATACAATTATGAGAAAAGACATACATCCAGATAATTACAGATTTTGCGTATTCAAAGATATGTCAACTGAATTCACAATGTTAACTAAGTCTTGCATTGAAACTAATGATAAAATTAAGTGGGAAGATGGTAATGAATACCCATTAGTAAAAATGGAGATTTCTTCTGATTCTCATCCTTTTTACACTGGTAAAGCAAAACTTATTGATACTGCTGGAAGAATTGATAAATTTAAAAACAAATACAAGAAATTCGCAAAATAATCGAATTTTAAGCTATAGTAAAAGCCCGCACATTTGTGTGGGCTTTTTTTTTAACTTTGCTTTTATGAATATTATTCTTTTTGATAACAATAGAGAAAATTATTATCCCTTAATAGATACTTCTTTTTTCTGTAAATTTAATTTAGAAAATCTAATTAATAAAGTTGTGTTGCTAAAAATAAGTGCATATGTTAGATAGGAAAGTAATTGATAATTTTAAGAATGTAAAGTTAGGATTATCAATTCCTCCTTTTTGCTTTTTGTTTTTACTAGCTTGTTATTTTTTTATTTTTAATGAGGGAGAAAACTACATTGATGGCTATATAAATATCCAAGAAGATTTGTTTTTCTATCTCAATGGTAAATTATCAGCATTTCCCAACTTACAGTTTAACTTAACGCAATTAGGGGATGTACTTATCTTCTTTCCTCTGGTAACTATCTTTATTATTTATGCTCCTAAGTTCTGGGAAGCCTTGTTGATTTCTGCAGTTCTATCATTAGTAGTTTCAGCTGCCTTAAAAAAACTATTTGCAGTACCAAGGCCAGCTGCCATGTTTGATAATGAGAGTTTTGTAATTATAGGCGAAACTCTTTTAGGAAGAACATCTTTACCTTCAGGGCATTCCATAGCAGCCTTTATTGTAATAACTATATTGTTATTTGCTTTTATGCCTAAAAAAAATACCCATAAAATAAGTTGGTCATTATTTATTATTGCATTGGGTTTTGCTATTACCATTTCAAGGGTAGGAGTTGGTGCTCATTATCCAGTTGATGTAGTAATTGGGAGTACTATCGGTTATATAATAGCAATTTTTGGAATTCATATAAATAATAAATTATCTTGGTGGTCTTGGGTTGAAAACAAAAAATATTATCCAATTTTCATGTTGCTTTTTGTGATTTGGGGAGGAGTTATTGTTACTAAGATACTAGCTAATAATTTACCGATATTTTACTTATCATTATTTTCTTTAGTTATGTCATTATATTTAATAACAAGCGCTTATGTTCAGGAAAAATATTAAATCAAGTTATTTTGTATTAATAGTTAGTTTTCTTAATCTAGCTCTGTACCAACTTCCTTTTTATAAATTTATTTGTGGTAATATAGCTATTAATAGCCTTAGTGGTATTGTGCTGCTTATCAGCTTAACAGTTTTATTATTTGTTTTAAGTGCTTTTGTTTTTTATATAGGCTTGTATTTTCTCCGCTCTGTTGGTAAATGGATATTGATTTTATTTTTTAATATAAATGCAATTGCAGTCTATTTTATAAACACTTATGGTGTTATGGTTGACAAAACAATGATTGGTAATCTGCTTAATACTAATTTTGAAGAGTCAAGCAGTTTTTTCTCTTTTACTTTAATTCTTTATTTGATTTTCTTGGGAGTTATCCCTGGTATCTTAATCTTTAAACTTAAGGTAGTCCCTGTAAAGATTAAAAGCTTTTTAGTGCATATTTCTTTAACTTTAATTTTTATGTTGTCATTGGCTTATGCCAACTCTCCAAATTGGTTGTGGATTGATAAGCATTCAAAAACTTTAGGAGCTTTAGTAATGCCTTGGTCTTATGTTGTTAATACTAGTCGATTTTTTATTCATAAAAACCAGGAAAATAAACAGCAGATTTTATTGCCAAACGCTACTATACAAAATAATGAAAAATCCGTAGCAGTGCTAGTTATTGGGGAGTCTGCAAGGAGTGAGAATTTTTCATTATACGGTTATGAGAAAAATACAAATCCTCTGCTATCAAAAATTGATAATGTGCACAGTTATAAAGCAGAATCATGTGCAACTTATACAACAGCAGGGGTTAAGTGTATTTTAGAATATAAAAATACAGGAAAGTTGTTTGAAATTTTACCAAATTATCTGTTTAGAAATGATATAGAGGTTATTTGGAGAACAACAAATTGGGGAGAGCCAACTGTTAAAATTGAGAATTATCAGAATAAGCATGATTTAAAAAAAGGATGTAAAACAGAGAACTGTGATTATGATCAGGTGTTACTTAGTGGGTTGAGGGAACAAATATTAGCAAGTAATAAAAATAAAATATTGGTGGTTTTACATACAAGTACTAGTCATGGGCCAACTTATTATAAAAAATACCCACCCCAATTTAAAAAATATACTCCTGTATGCGAAAGTGTTGAATTAGCAAAATGTACTCAGGAAGAATTAGTAAATGCATACGATAATACAATTGTTTATACCGACTATATCCTAGCTGCTTTAATAGATGAATTAAAACAATTAGACGAATATAGTTCTTCTATGATTTATATCTCTGATCATGGCGAATCTTTAGGTGAAAATAATTTGTATATGCATGGATTGCCGGTAAGTATAGCGCCAAAAGAGCAATTAGATATTCCGTTTATAGTTTGGGTGTCTGATGGTTCAAGAACATTAAAGGATAATGAAATACTATCTCAGCATAATATTTTTCATAGCATTTTGGATTTTTTAACAATAGAAAGTCCTATTTATGATGAGGGTATGAGTATCTTTAAGAATTAATCATTTAATCTTTCGGCTGTATTATTCATTCTGAAATTACTAAACCCTGATAAGTTTTCTTTAACTTTGCTTTTATGAATGTAATTCTTTTTGATAGCAATAGGGAAAATTATTATCCCTTAACTTATACTCGCCCAATTTCTGATTTTAGGATAGGAATCCTGACAATTAAAGAAAAATGGGAGAAATATTATAAATCAGTTTCAGTACAAACAGTTGATTATTTGTCGGTAAAATTCCCCTTAAAACTGCAAAAAGACAATCTTTGGATTGATTCCAAAACCTTACCATCAAAAGCATTAATAACCGAATTGGAAAGCTTAAGAGTAGGAGAGGCTTTGGAGAAAAATGGAAAGGTTGTTGCTTTTCGCTCAGCTATTTTTGATTTGCCAAAAATGAATAGGATTGATTCTCATGTTGAATTTAATACGGTTGAAAATGTATGGGATATCTTTTCGGATAATGATAGAGAGATAGAAAGTGATTTTAAATTGCTTACCAAAAGAAGGAAATCAAAGTCCTTAAACGAAACCAATACTTTAGTTGGCGATAATATATTTGTTGAAAAAGGAGCAAAAGTTTCTTGTAGTATTTTAAATGCAGAAAATGGCCCTATATATATAGGTAAAAATGCAGAGGTAATGGAGGGTTCAATTATTAGAGGTCCTTTTGCTATGTGCGAAAATTCAGTATTGAAAATGGGAGCTAAAATTTATGGAGCAACTACTCTAGGTCCTTATTGCAAAGTGGGTGGTGAGGTAAATAATTCTATGTTTTTTGGTTATTCTTCCAAAGCACATGATGGTTTTTTAGGAAATTCTGTAATTGGTGAATGGTGTAATCTTGGGGCTGATACCAATAATTCTAATTTGAAGAATAATTATGCTGAGGTAAAACTTTGGAATTATGAAATGGAACGCTTCAAAAAAACTGGATTACAATTTTGTGGACTCATTATGGGTGATCATTCCAAATGTGGTATTAATACCATGTTTAATACGGGTACAGTTGTTGGAGTGAGTGCTAATATCTTTGGAAGTGGTTTTCCTAGAAATTTCTTTCCTTCTTTTAGTTGGGGAGGTGCTGCAGGTTTCTCAATTTACAAATTACCAAAAGTTTTTGAGGTAGCAGAAAAAGTGTTTGCTAGAAGAAAATTGAAGTTTGATAAAGTAGAGCAAAATATTCTTACGCAAGTATATAGTATGACAAAACGCTATAGAAACGAATCCTAACTGACATAAAAAACCATATTTCAACTTTGGCACACTAATTGCATTAATTGATTAGTGAAAAACAATTATTATGAGAAATAAATATCACTTGGATAACTTTGAATTATCTGATTTAATAAATGAAGAAACAGAATTTTTGCCATTAATGTCTGATGAGGATGAGGCGAAAATATCAAAAGAGGACACTCCTGATGTGTTGCCAATTTTACCCTTAAGGAATACAGTGCTTTTTCCTGGAGTAATTATTCCGATTACTATTGGTAGAGACCGTTCAGTGAAATTGATAAAAGATGCTGAAAACGGGAATAAAACAATTGGTGTAGTTTCTCAAAAAGATTTTGATACAGAATTACCTGAGTTAAAAGATTTGAATGAAGTAGGTACAGTTGCACATATTTTAAAAATGCTGAAAATGCCTGATGGAAATATCACGGCAGTAATACAAGGACGTAAGCGTTTTAAAATTGAGGAAATGGTTCAAGATGAGCCTTATTATAAAGCAAAAATTTCTGATTTAAAAGAAGTAAAGCCTGAGCAAAAAGATGAGGAGTTTACTGCTCTAGTTTCTTCTGTAAAGGATTTGGCTTTAAGGATTATTGATGAATCTCCAAACATTCCTGCAGAGGCAGCAATTGCAATTAAGAATATCAAAAATACTTCTTTTGCAATTAATTTTGTTTCCTCTAATATGAATATAGGGTTGCTTGAAAAACAAGCTTTATTGGAAGAAGTTGACTTGAAGAAGCGTGCAATTTCTGTATTGGAATTATTGACAAAGGAACTGCAGCTTTTGGAAATGAAAAATAAAATCCAATCGAAAGTACAAACGGATTTAGATAAACAACAGAGAGAGTATTACTTGAATCAGCAAATGAAAGCTATTCAAGAAGAATTGGGTGGAAGTGGTTCGCAAAAGGAAATTGATGAAATGCGTACTCAAGGAACTAAAAAGAAGTGGAACAAGGAGGTGGCTAATGCTTTTGATAAGGAACTTAGAAAGTTGCAAAGGATGAATTCTTCTATGTCCGATTATGCGGTGCAAAGAAGTTATATTGAGCTTATCTTGGATTTACCTTGGGATGAGGTTTCTACTGATAGTTTTGATTTAAAACAAGCAAAAGAGATTTTGGATAGAGATCATTTTGGTTTGGAAAAAGTAAAGGAAAGAATCATAGAGCATTTAGCAGTATTGAAATTGAGAGGGGATATGAAATCGCCAATTTTATGTTTGTATGGTCCTCCTGGAGTTGGGAAAACATCTTTAGGAAAATCGATTGCTGAAGCATTGGGTAGGAAATATGAAAGAGTTTCCTTGGGTGGATTGCGAGATGAGTCGGAAATAAGAGGGCATAGAAAAACTTATATTGGAGCTATGCCAGGTAGGATTATTAAATCTATCCAGAAAGCAAAATCATCAAACCCAGTTTTTGTTTTAGATGAAATTGATAAGGTGACTAGAGATTCTCATGGCGATCCTTCTTCTGCACTTTTGGAAGTGCTAGACCCTGAACAAAATGAAGCTTTTCATGACAATTATTTGGAGTTGGATTATGATTTGTCAAAAGTAATGTTTGTGTCTACTGCCAATTCATTGGCTACCATTCAGCCAGCATTAAGGGATAGAATGGAGATTATTGAAATCAATGGATATACTATTGAAGAGAAGGTTCAGATTGCAAAAAAGCATTTGTTGCCAAAACAATTAAAATCTCATGGGTTGAAAGAAGAGCAGTTTACGCTTTCGGATGCTATGTTAGAGAAAATTGTTGATCAATACACAAGAGAATCAGGAGTGAGAACTTTGGATAAAATGGTGAGCAAGATGATTCGTAATGTAGCAAAGTCATTGGCTATGGAAGAGTCGTTTGATTATTCTCCAGGAAATGAGGTGGTTGAAAAAGTGTTGGGAGCACCAAGGTTTGATAGAGATCGTTTTACAGATAATTCAGTGGCAGGTGTGGTTACAGGTTTGGCTTGGACTTCAGTTGGTGGTGATATTTTATTTATTGAAAGTAGTTTGAGTAAAGGAAAAGGAAAACTTTCCGTTACAGGAAACCTTGGAAAAGTAATGAAAGAATCAGTAACGATTGCCATGGAGTACTTAAAAGCGCATGCTGGAGAATATGGAATAAATACAGATGTATTTGACAAATGGAATGTGCATGTACATGTGCCAGAAGGAGCAACTCCTAAGGATGGGCCTTCAGCAGGAATTACTATGTTTACTTCTTTAATTTCTTCTTTTACGCAAAGAAAAGTAAAAGAAAAAATTGCCATGACAGGTGAGCTTACGCTAAGAGGAAAGGTCTTGCCAGTTGGTGGGATTAAAGAAAAAATATTAGCAGCTAAGCGTTCAGGAATTAATGAAATCATTCTTTCAAAGCAGAATAGAAAAGATATTTTAGAGATAAATGAAAAATATGTAAAGGGTATGACTTTCCATTATGTGGATACCTTGAAAGAAGTAGCCGATATTGCTTTGCTAACTGAAAAAGTAGAAGGAGCAGTAGAGATTAATTAGTATATTTGTGAATAATAAGAATAGGATTTAATCGTTAATTAAATTGATGATAAAAAATACAATCATAATAGCGTTTTGTTTGCCTTTGGGTCTTTTGGCTCAAATTGGCGGAACAACTGCTTTTTCTTTTGTTGATTTGGAGCTTTCTCCTAGGATTGAAGCTGTGGGAGGTGTAGGGATTGCTATTGTTGATAATGATGTGGCTTTGGCGCAAACTACTCCTTCATTGTTGAATGCTAAAATGCACAATGGTTTGGTGTTTTCGTTTACTGATTATTTTTCGGATATTAATAGTGTTGGTTTTTCTTATGCTAGAAAATGGAAAGAATTTGGGATTGTTTCCTTAGGAATTAAAGCAGTGAATTATGGTGATTTTGAGCATAATGATGCTGTGGGGAGTAATTTGGGTTCATTTTCTGCTCACGATCAAGTGGTTACTTTGGGAGCTAGTAAGCAATTGAATGAAAAATTTACATTGGGTATGAACTTAAATGCACTAAATTCTCAATATGAAACTTATCATGCTTTTGCACTTTCTACAAATATAGCAACAACTTATTTTAATCCTGAAAAGGCTTTTACTACTACTTTGTTATTTAAGAATATTGGCAGGCAATTAGTATCCTACACGGATAAAAAAGAAGCTCTACCTTTTGATGTGCAATTAGGGATAAGTAAAGAGTTAAAGCACCTTCCTTTTAGGTATTCGCTTACTTTTGTTCACCTTAATCAGTTTGATATAAAATCACCTTATAAGTTAACTTCTCAAACTAATATTGAAACGGGTGAGTTGGAAATAAAAGAGGAAAGTATAGCCAAAACTGCATTACGACATTTGATTATTGGAGGTGAATTAAACCCTTTTCGGAAAAGCCTTTTTATAAGAGGAGGTTTTAATTTTCAAAGAAGATTTGATATGAGCCTTTCTACTTACCCTGCAATGGTTGGTTTCTCATGGGGAATTGGGTTTAAGGTTTCAAAATTCAGATTAGATTATAGTAGGGCATCTTATCATTTATCAGGAGCACCAAATAATTTTAGTATTGCTACAAATTTAAGTACTTTTGGGGGCTAAAATGAGTTTATCTTTTAATATAGCGATTGACGGTCATTCGTCCTGTGGAAAAAGCACTATTGCAAAAGCAGTGGCGAGTAAATATGGTATGCGCTATATTGATACAGGAGCAATGTATCGTGCTGTAACGCTCTATTGTATGCGTAATAATATTATTATTGATAAAAAGGTTGATTTAGAAAAGCTGAAAATTGAAATAGATAAAATTACAATCAACTTTGTTTTTAATGCAACTACAAAAAAATCAGAAACTATCCTTAATCATGAGAATGTTGAACAAATTATTAGAGGGTTTGAGGTTTCGGATAATGTAAGTATTGTTGCGCAAATACAGCAAGTGCGGGAAAAATTGATTGCTTCACAGCAAGAAATTGGTAAGCAAGGAAATGTTGTGATGGATGGTAGAGATATTGGGACAAAAGTATTTCCTGATGCTAAGCTGAAGCTATTTGTAACAGCAAGTGCTGAAATAAGAGCACAAAGAAGGTATGATGAGTTGCAAAAAAAAGGAGAAAACATTACTTTTGATGATGTGTTGGGTAATCTTACTCAAAGAGATGATCATGATACCAATAGAAAAATAAATCCTTTGCTTCAAGCAAAAGATGCAATTCTGATTGATAATTCTGAGCTGTCAATTCAAATGCAAAATGCATTGATTGATGATTTGATAACTACTAAAATAAGTGATTAATGGAAGTTACTATTGATAAATATTCGGGTTTTTGTTTTGGTGTTGTGTATGCAATACAAATGGCTGAGGATATTTTAGAAAAAGAAGATAGCTTGTATTGTTTGGGTGATATTGTGCATAATAATAAGGAGGTAGAGCGCTTAAATGATATGGGGTTAAAAATTATTAATCATGATGATTTAGCAAAACTTTCAGATTGTAAGGTGTTGATTCGCGCACATGGCGAACCACCATCAACTTATAGTTTAGCGCTTAAAAATAACATACAATTATTGGATGCATCTTGTCCTGTTGTGTTGAAATTACAGCACCAAATAAAGGAAGGATATGAGGATATTAAAAAGATAGATGGGCAAGTAATTATTTTTGGAAAAGAGGGGCATGCTGAAGTAACGGGCTTGTTAGGGCAAACTAAAAATGACGCAATAATTGTTACGACAGTTGATGATTTAGAAAAAGTAGACTTTTCTAAATCAATCTATATTTATTCGCAAACAACAAAAAGTCCAAAAGCATATAAAGCAATTAGTGATATAATTGCTGAAAAGGTTAAATTGGCAGGTTCAGAAAACATAAAATACATAGTACATGATACTTTGTGTAGGCAGGTTTCTGGTCGTGAGCCTCAGTTAAAGCAGTTTTCAAAGGATAATGATGTAATTGTTTTTGTGAGTGGACAAAAAAGTTCTAATGGCAAAATGTTGTATAAGTCATGTAAAGAGGAGAATACTAATTCTTACTTTATTTCAGATGTAAATGAGATAAATAATGATTGGTTTTCTGCTGCAAATTCTGTGGGAATTTGTGGGGCAACTTCTACCCCAAGGTGGTTGATGGAAAATGTTCAAAGTGCTATTGAAAAGATAGCGTAGTATTCTTGTTTGTTATTTCAGATTAAAATTGTATTTTTGCAGCCCTTTTCAGAATGTGTTGTAAGGTGGTGAAAAGGAAAAATATAAAATTAATAACTCTTAAAGTTTAGACATCTAAGCCTTACTTACTTTAAGATACAAATGTAAAATGACTAAAATGTCAGAAGAAAACAAAAAAGAAACTGCACCAAAAGCAGTAGAAACTCCTAAAACTGAGGAGGTAGTAGTGACAGAAGCTCCTGTTGTTGCTGAAGAAGTAAAAGCTGAAAAAGCGCCAGCAAAAAAAGTTGAAAAAGTAGAAGAAGAATTCGATTGGGACAAAGCGGCTCAAAACGATATGTATTCAACACAAGAAAGAACTGATTTAACAACTCAATACAGTGCTACATTGCCTGACGTTATCGATAAGCAAGTTATTGATGGTACAGTTGTAATGGTTACTGATAGAGAGGTTGTTGTTGATATCAACTTTAAATCAGATGGTGTACTTAGTTTTAATGAATTCAAATATAATCCTGAATTAAAAGCTGGTGATACTGTTGAAGTTTTAGTTGAAAAACAAGAAGATAAAAACGGGCAGTTAGTTTTGTCTCACAGAAGAGCAAGAGTATTAAGAGCTTGGGAAAAAGTAAATGTTGCTTTAGAAACTGGTGAGGTGGTTAGTGGTCAGATTTTAAGCAGAACAAAAGGAGGGATGATTGTTGATGTATTTGGTATTGAGTGTTTCTTGCCAGGTTCTCAAATTGATGTTAAGCCAATTCGTGATTATGACGAGTATGTTGGTAAAAAAATGGAATTCAAGGTAGTTAAAGTTAACGAATCTTTCAGAAATGTTGTTGTATCTCATAAAGCATTAATTGAAGCTGATTTAGCTGTTCAGACTAAAGAGATCATGTCTAAATTAGAAAAAGGACAAGTACTTGAAGGAACTGTTAAAAACATTACTTCTTATGGTGTGTTTGTTGATTTAGGTGGTATTGATGGATTAATTCATATTACTGATTTATCTTGGGGTAGAATTTCTCATCCAGATGAGATAGTATCTTTAGATGAAACAATTAATGTTGTAATTCTTGACTTTGATGAAGGTAAGAGTAGAATTCAATTAGGATTGAAGCAATTAGGTGCGCATCCTTGGGAGAATTTAGATGGAAGCTTAAAAGTAGGTGATGAGGTTGATGGTAAAGTTGTAGTTGTAGCTGATTATGGTGTGTTTGTTGAATTGCAAGCAGGAATTGAAGCTTTATTACACGTATCTGAAATGTCATGGTCAACTCACTTAAGGTCTGCTAATGATTTCTATAAGAAAGGTGATGCTGTAAAAGCTCAAATTTTAACTTTAGATAAGGAAACAAGAAAAATGTCATTAGGTGTTAAACAAATGACTCCAGATCCTTGGGCTGATATTGAAGCTAATTTCCCAGTAGGATCTAAGCATAGTGTTAAAGTAAGAAACTTCACTAACTTTGGAATATTTGTTGAATTAGTAGAAGGTGTTGATGGTTTAGTACATATTTCTGATTTATCTTGGACTAAGAAAATTAAGCACCCAGCTGAGTTTACACAAGTTGATGCAATGTTAGATGTAGTTGTTTTAGATATTGATAAAGGAAACAGAAAAATCAGTTTAGGACACAAGCAATTAGATGAAAATCCTTGGGATGAGTATGCTAAGCAATTCAAAGATGGTAAGGATTATGAAGGTACTGTAAAAGAAGTACTTGATAAAGGTGCTGTAATTTCATTATCTGAAGAAGTTGAAGCTTTTGCTCCAAAAAGACATACTGAAAAAGAAGATGGTTCAAGTATAGTTGTAGGTGAGACATTAACGTTTAGAATCCTTGAGTTCTCAAAAGAGAATAAAAAGATTTTAGTTTCTCATACGGCAATCTTTAAGGAGGAGCTAGAAGCAGAAAGAAAAAAATCGGCTTCTGCAGCTAAGAAAGTTATGAAAAAACTGGTTGATGATAAGCAACATTCAACCTTAGGTGATTTAGATAGTTTGGCCGCTCTGAAGAAGAATTTAGAGAAAGGTGAATAATTAATTCAAAGCCCCATTAATTTGGGGCTTTTTTTTTGCTATTTTTGTATTGAAATGATTGAACAAAGAGAACTGTTAAATAAAAAAGAAATTGAGATTACAATTGAAAGGTTGTGTCAGCAGTTGATTGAAAATCATACCGATTTTAAAAACACAGTAATTGTTGGTGTTCAACCCAGAGGAACTTATTTTAGTAAGCGTATTATCGCTAAACTCCAAACTTTAATTTCAGCTACCACTATTCAAAATGGAAATATAGACATTTCATTTTACCGTGATGATTTGATGAGAAGAGAAGAGCCTATTGTTCCTGAAGTCATGGATATGAATCTTTCTGTTGAGGGAAAAAAGGTTGTTTTAATTGATGATGTATTATTTACCGGGCGCTCAATTCGGTCAGCAATAGACGCATTAATGGCTTTTGGAAGACCAAGTTCAGTGGAGCTTCTTACTTTAATTGATAGGAGATTTAGTAGGCACTTACCTATACAGCCTAATTATGTCGGGCGAACAATTGATGCAATTGATTCTGAACGAGTAATTGTAGAATGGAAAGAGCTAAGTGGACAGGATAGAGTATTAATGGTAAAATCAGAATAATGAGTAATTTATCAGTAGATCATTTATTAGGAATAAAATACCTTAAGAAATCAGATATAGATTTGATTTTTAAAACGGCAGATAATTTTAAAAAAATTATTAATCAGCCAATAAAAAAAGTCCCTTCTCTTAGAGATATTACAATTGCAAACTTATTCTTTGAGAATTCAACTCGAACTAAATTATCATTTGAGTTAGCTGAAAAAAGACTTTCTGCTGATGTGATTAATTTTGCTTCAGCATCTTCTTCTGTTAAAAAAGGAGAAACCTTATTGGATACAGTAAATAATATTTTAGCAATGAAAGTGGATATCGTAGTAATGCGTCATCCAAACCCTGGTGCTTCAGTATTTTTGTCAAGAAATATTGATGCTAAGATTGTTAATGCTGGTGATGGAGCGCATGAACATCCTACTCAAGCATTGCTTGATGCTTATTCAATAAGAGAAAAGCATGGTAAAGTTGAAGGTAAAAAAGTTTTGATTGTTGGAGATATTTTACATTCAAGAGTTGCATTGTCTAATATATATTGTTTGCAGAAATTGGGTGCAGAAGTTAAAGTTTGTGGTCCATCTTCATTAATGCCAAAGCATCTTGATGCTTTAGGCGTTACTCATTTCTCTGATTTAAAAGAAGCATTAGAATGGTGTGATGTTGCGAATGTTTTAAGAATACAATTGGAACGACAAGATGTGAATTATTTTCCTTCATTAAGAGAATATGCTATGGTATATGGAGTAAATAAGCAGGTGCTTGATGGTTTGCAGAAAGAAATAACAATTATGCATCCTGGGCCTATAAATAGAGGGGTTGAATTAAGTTCAGATGTTGCAGATTCTAAGCATGCAATTATTCTTGATCAAGTAGAGAATGGGGTTGCTATACGAATGGCAGTATTGTATCTGTTGGCAGGAAAAATTAAAAACAATTAAAGTATGAATATTCAAGAAACTACCTTAGTTTTTAAATTAGGAGAGGATAATAATATTTCAGAATTGAAAATTACTTCTGAAATTAAACACTTTATTGCTGACTTAAGAGGTGTGAGTGTGGAAGTTGCAAGTGAAATTAGAGATAAATTTATTACATTTGCAGGCAGTGTTTCAAAAATGAATGGTTCATTTATTGTTGTATGCGAATTTTCTTTTGATGAGGAATTAACGATTGTTCCTACTTTGCAAGAAGCATACGATTATATTGAAATGGACGAGATGGAACGACAATTAGAATTATAAACCAACATTAAATAATATGAAAAAAACATTACTTACACTTACATTAGCTCTTGCTTTTATTGGAGCACAAGCTCAATGTACACCAGATTCTCAATTTACACTTCCAGGAATTTATCCTGATAGCGCAACAGGTATGCCAGGTGCATTTGTTGGTCAATCTTATAATGAGGTTATTACCATTATTGCTCCTTTAGATACATCTGTACTTTTCTCTGGTATCACTATTCCGGTTACGGTTCAAACAATTGAGTTGACAAATGTTACTGGTTTGCCAGGAAGTTTTTCTTATGATTGTGAAGGTGGTAACTGTACTTTTGTGGGTGGAGCAACCTCTTGTGCTGTGCTTTCTTCCCCGAGTCCTACTGCTGCAGAAATTGGTTCTCACCAAATATTTATGTATACAACAACAACAGTTGATGCGGGTTGGGCGGGTATTCAAACTCAAGAAGATACTATTGATTATTACTATATTGATGTTAGTGCTGCAACTTCAGTAATTAATCAATTTAATAACTTTACTTTTGAATTGAAAGATGTATTTCCAAATCCTGTTAATAATCAAGCAAAAGTTCAATTTATTTCAGGAAAGCAAACAAATGTAACTTTTACAGTATTTAATTATCTAGGTAAAAAGGTTGAAGAAAGAAATATTACTGCAACTCGTGGGGTAAATAATATTGATATTAATGCTAGTAATTATGCGAATGGAATGTATTTGTACTCTATTAATAATGGAGAGCAAGTAGTATCTAAAAGAATGGTCGTTAAAAATTAATGTCATTTAAATTAACTGTTCTAGGTTGTAACTCAGCAGTTCCAACAGTAGAAAGACATCCAACCGCTCAATTGCTAAATGCAAATGAGCGGTTTTTTTTAATTGATTGTGGTGAGGGAACCCAAGTTCAGCTCAGAAAATATCAATTGAGTTTTCAAAGAATAAACCATATTTTCATTAGTCATTTGCATGGTGATCATTATTTTGGGCTTATTGGGTTAATTAGTAGTATGCACCTTTTAGGGAGAAATAAGGATTTGCATATTTTTGCTCATAAGGAGTTAAAAGACATCATTGACTTGCAATTAGAAGCCTCTAATACCGAATTAAATTATCCTTTATTTTTTCATCCTATTGCTGAAGATGAAGAGTCTGTAATTTTTGAAGATGATAATATTAAAGTTTCTAATTTACTTCTTGATCATTCTATAAAATGTTCGGGTTTTTTATTTGAAGAAAAGAGAAGTAAACGAAAAATTATTAAATCGGAAGTAGAAAAATACAATGTTCCTTACGATAAAATGAATAGTCTTAAAAATGGGGTTGATTGGATGAACTCAAATGGAGAGGTTGTTTTAAATAGTATCCTAACTTCTGAAAATTCACTGCCAAAGAAATATGCTTTTTGCTCTGACACTAGGTATAATGAAGCATTAATTGAGAAAGTTAAAGGGGTGGATTTATTGTATCATGAAACAACTTTTATGAAAGATTTGGAAGAGAGGGCTGAACAAACTGGGCATTCTACCACTTTACAAGCGGCTACTATTGCGAAAAAATCAGCAGTAAAACATTTACTAATTGGTCACTATTCACAGAGATATAAAAATCTTAATGACTTACTTGTTGAGACTAAAGATACCTTTACTAATACTTATTTAGCAGAATCAGGGCTGACACTTGATTTTGATATGCTATAGAGTTAATTTAATTAGGTATATTTGCATTTAAAATTTACCAATAATGAAAAGGATATTTATATTAATGCTATTTTTAACTACTACTGTTAATCTTTCTGCTCAGATTAGTTCGTCAGATGTTCAAGGTATTAATTGTAATACACCTATGGGTTATGTAGCGTTGGATGCAATTATTTCTTATCCTTCTACTGCTATTTGGGTGTATAAAAGTAATGGCTCTTGGGTTGATGTTAGTTCTTTATCCTTTGCAACTGTATCTGCTACAAAAGACACTCTTTTTACATCAGAATGTGGATTGTATAAAGTTTCTTTTTATTATGATAATATCGGCTTGCCAGTTGAGGAAATAGATTCTTTTGCTGTTTCTTGTCCGATTACAATTGGACAAGGACAGGATCCAATTGTTTGTTATGGGGACTCTTCAGGTACTTTGAAGAGGCCAGTTTTCGGTGGAACAAAATTTGATCCAGATAGTAGTTTTGTTTTAAATGATACGCTTAATGGAGATGAGTATTATATGTATACTTGGTATTATGCTGATGATTCAATAGGGATGAATAGTGTCCTTTTAACTGATACAACTGAAAATCTATTAGGTATTCCGGCTGGTTGGTATAAAGCAGTTATTACAGATGCTATTGGCTGTAGTGATTCTATAGATTATTTAGAGTTTAAAAATCCGCAAAAGATAAGAGTCGATACTCAAGTAGTAGATCATAATAAGTGTATAGGTGATACAACAGCATCAATGTTTTTAAGGATAAGCGGAGGGAAGAAATATAATATAACGAATAAGTATTTCTATTACTTAGTGCTCAATACGGATACAGTTTCATTTTCTGATTTATCTGGAAGTACTCCAAATTTCACTTATTTGTCTAACTCAAATAATATGCAGGATTTTTACCCTGATTCGATTATGTTTAATGACCTAGCGGCAGGTAGCTATATTTTATCAGTTGTTGATTCTAATAGTTGTATAATGCTCGATACAATAGAGGTGTTGGAGCCAGAAGTCTATACAGTTTATTCTTCAACAACTTATCCATTAATTTGTGCCTCAGATTCAGCAGTATTCCTAATTGATAGTGTTACTGGAGGTAATTCAATGATTAATTATTATTTCTTAGGATTTGGGAATGATACTATAAATGTTCCTGCAGGTACGTATGATGTTTTTGTAAAGGATTTGCAATTTGGTTGTGATGATACTCTTTCAGTTTCTTTTAATGCTCAATATGAAATTGAAATTGAAAGTACAATAAATAATATTCTCTGTTATGGCGACTCATCAGGAATGATAACTATTGATTCTATTTCTGGAGGAAATGCTCCTTATATTGTTCAGTGGGGAGGTGTAAATACTCAATCTATAAGCGCAGGAAATTATACTGTATTTATTGCTGATAGTCTTGGTTGCACATTAATGCAAGACTTTATAGTAGGGCAAGGTGAATCATTTTCGGCTAATCCTGTTTTTTATCCTCCATCATGTTATGGTTTTTCAGATGGAAGTATAGCTGTTGATGTGACGGGAGGTACTGGGCAATTAAGTTATTATTGGTTGAATGGAACAGGAAATTTAGATTCTTTATATGGTTTGTCATCAGGAATATATTCTTTAGTTATTACTGATTCACTATCTTGTATTGATACTTTAGAATTGATGTTATATGAACCGGAAGAAATTTCTTTTGCATTTGCCAATTTTGAAGATACTTTATTGTGCAGAGGTGAGGTTACAGTTGTTGATGTTGTTATATCGGGAGGAACTGGACCTTTTTTAGTATCATGGAATGATTTAGATTCAAATGTTCAAAGATGGATAACTGCAGGTATTTATTCTTGTGAAGTATCAGATGAAAATGGATGTACTACACCAAATACTCAAATTGTAATTACTGAGCCAGATCCTTTTAGTATTCAGAATACTTCTTTTAATAATGCTACTTGTGATGCAGGAGGAAATGCAGAAATAATTACTGTTGGGGGAACAAATCCTATACATTATATCTGGAGTACTGGAGATACAATAGAAAACATTGACTCTTTATTTGGGTCTAATTACTGGGTTATTGCAACAGATTATTGTGGAAATTCTGATACTGCTTATTTTGATTTAATACCTTTTGAATTGATAACTAATTTAACTTATGATAACCTAACACATATTGCTTTTGTTGAGGTTGATAACACCTCTACAGGAGGCCCTTTTTCTTATCAGTGGACTAATTTATCAGGAGACATAATAAGTGTAGATTCTATTACTTCTGCTTTATGTGAAGGTACTTATTATGTAACGACAACTGACAATACTTCTAATTGTTCAGTAACGGATACTTTAGTAGCTACTTATTATTTGCCAAATGGAATTGTTGATGTAACCACTACAACTGTTTTAGCAGATGCAGATTTATGGGGTTTTGCTCCTTATACTTATTTTTGGGATACAGGTGAAATCACTCAACATGCTAATATTTGTCCGGGTTCACATTGGGTTGAGGTAACTGATAAAGACGGCTGTTTAGTTCGTGAGGATTTCGAAATTGAGGAATTAATTATTTCTTTAGATCCAGCAGCTGCAATAATTGAGTGCAACTTAGAAAACTTAGATATTGATCTAGAAGCATCAGCAACTGGTGGTATTGAGCCTTATGTTTTTCAGTGGTGGAATGGTTCAACTGAAAATCCGATTAATTTAGGAATGAGTCCTGGTAATTTTAGTGTAATGGTTACAGATGCAAATGGCTGTATTGAAGATACTGCTTTTGTTATTGCAACTATAACATCTGAATGTATTCCTAATGTATTTACACCAAATGGCGATAATATAAATGATACTTGGGATTTAGAAGATACTTTTTTATACAGTGATTCTGAAGTGAAGATTTATGGTAGATTTGGAAAGCTTTTATTTCAATCAGTTGGTTATCATGAGCCATGGAACGGAACTAATGAAAAAGGAAATGATGTGCCTGCAGGAGTATATTTTTATTCAATTGAGATCGGTCATAGTTTTGACGCAATAAAGGGTACGGTTACAATTCTGAGATAAGTTTCTTTATTGCATCAAGTTGATTTGGTTCAAACCAGTTTGTATTTGCATCTTTTCTAAACCAAGTAAGTTGCCGCTTAGCAAATCTCCTGGTATTTTGTTTAATGTTTTCTATTGCTCTTTCAAGTGTACTTTCATTATTGAAAAAAGAAAATATTTCCTTGTATCCAACAGTCTGTAGTGCATTTTTATCTTGAAAAGGGATAAGTGATTCAACTTCCTCAAGTAATCCGTTTTCCATCATTTGGTCTACTCGATTATTTATTCTTTTATAAAGTAACTCTCTGTCAATTGTTAAGCCAATTTTAATTATTTCAAAAGGGCGTATTTTTGGAGTGTCTGATTTGAAAGAGGAGAAGGTTTCTCCTGTTTCCCTGTAGACTTCCAAAGCACGTAATAACCTTTGAGGGTTCTGTGTGTCGCAATTATTAAAAAAAATAGGGTCAATTATTGCAACTTCTTTTTGTATCCAAGCAAGCCCTTTTTCCTCTAGTTCATTGTTAAGTGCAGTTCTGATATGGGTAGGAATTGCTGGCATTTTATCAAAACCTTTGCAAATAGCATTAACATAAAGTCCAGAACCTCCCACAATGATAACGGTATCTTTTGTTTTATGAAGTTCTTTAATCTTTGCAATTGCATCTAGTTCAAAGTCACCAGCATTATAATCGTTAGCTACTGATAGATTATGAATGAAATGATGTTTTACTTGTGCAAGTTCTGTTGGGTTTGGAGGGGCAGCTCCAATTTTTAATTCTTTATAAAACTGCCTAGAATCACATGAGATAATTTCAGTATTTAATGATTTAGCTAGCTCAATACTAAGTGCAGTTTTCCCAATTGCAGTTGGTCCAACAATTATGATTACCCTTTTAGTATTCTTCTTCATATTCATTGAATTCATCAAAATCGTCAAATGCTTCACCAAATGGGTCAAATTCTTTTTCTGCTTTAAAAGTAATTTCGGGTGCTTCTGTTGGCATAATTCCTACTGATTTAATGCATTTTGCAATGGAGATATTTTCTTCATTTTCCTCCGTAAGTGTTATTAAGAAACGCCACATTTTCATAAAATCATATACATATAATAATTGAGAGCCTTCCTGGGTAAGTATAGATGAAATAACAACTTCATTCATCCCAAGTAAATGATTTTCTTTGTCATCAACTCCAAAGAGTGGAATTTCTTGCAAAAGTTCAAAATCATCATTAGTCATATAAAAGGAGGCTAATTCATTTTTATCAAGTTCAAATGCAGTAATAATTGCAATATGTAATTCCTCTAAATTACTTGTTGGTGCAATTTCAATATCACGAATTACATCTTCTTTATATTCTAAATGGACCTGTATTATATATTTCATTTTATTGGGTGTAGGTTTAATTCCTTTGCTTTTGAAATGATGAATGCTAATGCCTCTTCTTTATCGTTTTTAACTGTTCCGTCAAGAATTGCATCTTTTATTGATGATTTTAAAATACCAATTTCTCTTCCTGCTTCAATATTAAATAAATCCATTATTTCTTTTCCATTAATTGGAGGTTGAAAATTTCTAATATGATCCTTTGCTTCTATTTCTTTTAGTTTTTTTCTGACTAACTGAAAGTTCTTCAAGTATTTTTTAACTTTCTTTTCATTTTTAGAAGTAATGTCAGCATCACAAAGTGTCATCAAATCATCAATATCATCACCTGCATCAAAAAGCAAACGCCTAATGGCTGAATCAGTAACTATATCTTGTGCAAGTACGATTGGTCGTAAATGAAGAGTAACTAATTTTTTTACATACTTCATTTTTTCATTGAGGGGTAGCTTTAGATCCCTGAATATTTTAGGAACCATTTTCCCTCCTATAAATTCATGTGCATGGAAAGTCCATCCATGTCCCTCTTCAAATCTTTTAGTTTGCGGTTTTGCAATATCGTGTAGGATTGCAGCCCATCTTAACCACAGGTTAGTAGTGTTTTTACTTATATTATCTAAGACTTCAAGTGTGTGATAAAAGTTATCTTTATGCCCATGTTTTCCAATAATTTCAACACCATATAGCTCTGTCATTAAAGGGAAGAATTGGTGTAATAATTTTGAATTGAATAATAGTTTGAATCCGTTAGAGGGTACTTCAGAAAGAATTATTTTGTTTAGTTCTTCTGTAATCCTCTCTTGCGAAATAATACTTAGCCTATCGGCATTCTTTTTTATTGATTGATAAGATTTTTCTTCAATGTTAAAATTTAATTGAGTAGCAAAACGAACTGCTCTCATCATTCTTAAGGGGTCATCACTAAAAGTTACATCAGGATTTAATGGTGTGCGAATGATTTGGTTTTTTAAATCATCTTGTCCGTTAAAAGGGTCAATTAATGTGCCGTAATGTGCCGTATTTAATTGGATTGCCATAGCATTAATTGTAAAATCTCTTCTGTTTTGGTCGTCCTCTAAAGTGCCGTTTTCTACTATTGGTTTTCTGCTATCCGTTCGGTAAGATTCCTTTCTAGCGCCTACAAATTCATAATCTTCCCCTTTGTAGTGAATCATGGCTGTGCCAAAGTTTTTGAATACCTTAAAAGTTGCTTTGTTACCTAGTTTTTCTACTACTTTCTCTGCTAAAGTTATTCCACTACCAATACATACAAAATCAATATCGGTTTTGTTTTGTTTTCTTTTTAGCAGGAAATCACGCACAAAGCCACCAACAACATAAGTTGGGTAGTTTAACTCGTCAGCAGCTAATTGTACTGTTTTGAAAATTGGGTTTTTTAATGCAGAAGAATAATTCACTATCTAATTTTTTTAACGCTACCATCTTCATTTATCAATAGGATAGTTGAGGGAGTAGACATTAATTCATTTTGCCGCAAATTTACGATATAATCAACATTGTTTTTTATTTCTTCTGAAATTTCTGAAAATTGTTTTGGAGCATCATTTCCACTGATATTTGCAGAGGTAGAAACAATAGCTTTACCAAATTGACGGATAAGTTGTTTGCAAAAATCATCTTGTACAATACGAATTGCTGCAGAACCATTTTCTGCTAGTAAGGAAGGATTTAATCCTTTTGCATTAGGGTATATTATTGTGCTAGGTACTGAGGTAATATCAAAATCAGGAATATTTCCTGTAATACTTTTTAGTTGTTTTTTATCAGCAACTAACGAGATAAGGGCTTTGCTATCCATTCTTTTTTTAAGCGCATAAACCTTTGAGATAGCGTTAGGATTTGTTGCGTCACAACCAATTCCCCAAATAGTATCAGTAGGGTAAAGGATAATTCCCCCAGATTTTAATACAATTAATGCTTTATTAATCTCAGTTTGCATCTCTATACTCTTGTAGGTATTTGTATCGCATTGCAACTGCTTTGGCTTGGTAAGTTGATATTATAAAACCTACATAGCCATCAAGAATTCCTAGTTGTAATATATAATGTTTTAGAAACCTAACTAATGGTTTTATTAATGTGTGAAAAAGAGTAATTTCTTTTACTTTCTTATCGTAGTCTTTAGCTTGCCATTTTGCATATCGTGTGATTTTATTGAGATAAGCTTCTTTACTAATAAATGTATTGTGTGTTAACTGGTTATCTAGAATTCCTATTTTCCCTGTACTAATAACTTCAGCATGAACATGTTTGTTTTCATATTTGCATTCATCACGCTTAAAAAGACGAATTACTTTGTCGCCCTGCCAGCCGCTAAACCTTACTTTCTTTTTCATGAAGTAGTTTTGACGCTTAATCCAAAAGCCGCTATATTCTGTATTGGAATTGATAATTGAAAGTACTTCCTCTTTTAGTGCCGGAGTTACTCTTTCATCAGCATCTAAGAGTAGAATCCATTCATGTTGAGCCTGTGGAATAGCCCAGTTTTTTTGTGAAGCCGAGTTTTCATATTCTCTTTGTAGGATTGTATCGGCTAAAGGTTTTGCTAGTTTAACGGTATCATCAGTACTAAATGAGTCTACAATCATTACTTCATTGGCAAAAGCTACTGAATTAATTGCTTCAATAATGTTATGTGCTTCATTTCCTGTTGGAATTATTGCAGTAAGTTTAGTCATATTACAAACGTGTATAAACTTCCATTAAATTCTTTGCGATTTTATCATCCGTAAAGTTTTGGGCATACTCAAAACCTTTGGTAATCATTTGTTTTTGTAGTTCAGTAGAATTCTGAATCTCAAGAATAGCAGCTTTCATTTGTTCAACTGAAAGTGGATTGATGTATTTTGAATGCTCTCCTCCAGCTTCAGCAAAACAACCGCCTTTGGAAGTGATGACAGGAGTTTTAGAAAATAAAGCTTCCAGGATAGGGATGCCGAACCCCTCAAAAATTGATGGGTAAATAAGCATTTGTGCGTTTTGATAAACAGCTGCCATTTCCTCCAAGTTTAAATCTGATAGAAAGAGAACTCTATCCGATAAATTATTTTCAGCAATAAAACGTAAGCACTTTATTTTGTAGGCTTTTCCATTACCAATAACAACAAGTTTTTGATTTGGTAATTCCTTGAGTGTTTTAAGTGGAGTAAGTAGGTTTTTACGCTCTTCAATACTACCAACATAAAGTAGGTAATTGCTTGGAAGATTATACTTATTAAGTGTTTCTTGTTTTTTATTTACTGCAATTTCTTTTTGAAAGATACTATTACATCCTTGATAGACAACTTCAATTTTTTCTTCAGGAATAAAAAAGAAGTCTATAATGTCTTGTTTTGTTTGCTGACTTATTGCAATTATTTTGTCAGCTCTTTGGCAAGCGGATTTGAATTTTCGGTAATAGATTTTCCTGTCAATCATTTTAAATAAATGAGGGTAACGAATGAAAATTAAATCATGAATGGTAACAACCGTTTTGATATTTGTTTTTTCAACTCCTAAAGGAAGTTCATGGCTTAAGCCATGGTAGATGTCAATTTTATTAGTGAATAAATCACGGACAATACTTTTACTTCTCCAGTAGGACTTTAACGCTTTGTTAATTAGAGATTCTGGAAGGCGAACAAAAGTATTTTTGCTTTCCTTCAGGAAGGATAAACGATTATTTTCTTTATTTTTTGGTGTGTATAAAAAGTATTTGTTGTCAGGAAAGTAATGCGAAAGCATACGAATAGTATCACGGGAATAGTTGCCTAGCCCTGTATTGTTTAAAAACGCTCGTTTTGCATCAAATCCTATTCTCATTATACAGCTACATTATATTCCCTAAGTGCATCATTCAGAGATGTTTTTTTATTGGTACTTTCCTTACGCTTACCAATAATTAGCGCGCAAGGAACTCCATAAGTTCCTGATGGAAATTCCTTATTATAAGTTCCTGGAATTACTACTGAACGGCTTGGTACAATTCCTTTGTATTCAACAGGAGTGTCGCCACTTACATCAATTATTTTAGTGGAGGCTGTAAGCACAACATTAGCGCCAAGTACTGCTTCTTTTTCAATTTTAACCCCTT